>Ga0272444_10000057_pt1 | contig 148366 bp, 133 predicted proteins | sample SSMForm13_FD_201033 | JGI IMG/M metagenome (GOLD analysis project Ga0272444, IMG submission 201033) | Marine sediment archaeal communities from Little Sippewissett salt marsh, Falmouth, MA, United States - SSM-Form-13 | ecosystem: Environmental > Aquatic > Marine > Wetlands > Sediment ...
TCATCACGATGGATGTCCCCCCGCAGGATGTTATCACCCGGGACAATGTATCCATCAAGGTGAATGCCGTCATCTACTTCAGGGTCATGGAGGCCAACGACGCCGTCATCGAGGTCGAAAACTTTCTTTACGCCACCTCCCAGCTCGCTCAGACCACACTGAGAAGTGTCTGCGGACAGGTTGAACTGGATGAACTCCTTGCCGAGCGGGAAAAGATAAACAGTCAATTGCAGGAGATACTCGATCGAAGCACCGATCCGTGGGGGATAAAGGTATCAACTGTTGAAGTAAAACATATCGATCTCCCGCAGGAGATGCAGCGGGCAATGGCGAAACAGGCGGAGGCAGAACGGGAGAGAAGGGCGAAGGTTATTAATGCGGAGGGCGAATACCAGGCCGCACAGCGACTGACCGAGGCGGGCAAGAAGATGGCTGCTCAGCCGATTGCGCTTCAACTCCGTTATCTGCAGACGCTCGCCCTCGTGGCCGCGGAAAATAATTCGACGACACTCTTCCCCATACCGGTTGATCTTTTCGAGCCGTTTATAGAATTTGCGAGAAAGAAAGCAGATAAATGAATCACACCTGAAGAACGCAGAGGAGGACTATGTGAGACCTGATGGAAGAGCGAAGAGTTTTGTGGGAGCGGCGATACTTATCGCCCTCGGAATACTCATAATTTTAAGCAACAGCGGTATCTACGGATTCGATAAAAGCTGGCCCATACTCCTTATTGTCATAGCTGTTGCCATGCTTGTCCAGCGCAGCCATGATATAGGGGCGTGGCTTATCGGTATTGTCGGGGCCGGTTTTTTTGTGATGAAAAATTTCTTCCCCGATATCGAAGATTTCGGGAAGTATATCCTTCCCGCGCTCATGATAGCGCTGGGCATCTATATACTGTTCAATAAGAAGAGGGGAAAAAACATTTCGTAGCGTCTGTGCACGCGAGAGTCACGTCGTCTTTATCCCCATTCTCATTCCCTGAGCCTGATGCGGAGCGATCCTTCCTCCACGGTGATCTCTTCGATGCCGGCCGCGAAGGCGCTCCAGAACCCTTCATCGGCTCCAAACTCTCGTACGAGATCGACATTTTTGAGATTACCCAACCACGCATTGGGAAGCGGAACTCCCCAGATACTGACCCCCCTTAACGCCACAACCGGTTTCCCGCCTGCATAGGCAAGCTCGAGGCCCGCGGTCACTTTAAGTGTCTTGCCGCCGAACACGGGAAGATCTTCATCCAGGGGTATCAGAAGCTTCATGCTTGCCAGATCGCCGGAAAGATCTATCGCCAGCTTTCTGGCCAGATTTGTATTATTTGCCAGCAGTGCGTTGAGTTCTCTCTCACTGAAAAAAATCTCACGCCTGGCGGCATCTTCACTGTAACGTTCGGGCTTGAGCGGCCTCTCCCCGGTTGGTTGTGACCTCCTCTTTTGTTGAGTCTCCGGCTGTTGTGACATGTCCAGCCTGTTTATCTTCGTGGTGAGGATCTGTTTCTCCCGAGTAGTCAATTTCACCGGTTTCAGTTCGGACGGAAAGAGATACACCGTAATCATCCACACTACGACCGATGTTGCGATGATGGTCACCAGCACAACGATTAGAAGAACTTTTCCATTTCCAATGCTCGACCGAATGTCCGGCAGAACCGGGCCGGGTCTGCCGTTTTTCATGCCTTTGGTGGTTTCTTCCATTTCCGGGCCCTCTTTTTCCTGGTTTTATATTCACAACATAATCAGGGCTCTTTCCTTATACATTCCGAAGCAGTCTCATACTGGTGCCGGATAAAATACGCCTTTTATCCCCCGGGGGGGGAGATAAAATTCTTTTAGTGAATCCATGGCAGCCCGTTTCACACGCTACTTTGAATTTGAACAATTTTGATTCTAACCCTGTTGTTACTCCTTATGCAAGTTATCTTTGAGCCGGCTTCAAATCAGGTTGATACGATGAGGGTAGGTGTTAAGAAAGGCATCTACGGATGCCATGCGGGAAAAAGAGACGGGGTGGGTGCTGTCGGTATTTTGTGCGCGGGTGCCCGATTTTTGCTCTGCAGATGGGGTTCAGTGATGAAAATTGTTTTTAATCCTTAATTTCTACCTTGCCCTGCAAAACGGCGGGAAGCATTGCCATTGTTTCGACAGTGGAAACACGAGAGGGGATAAAGGGTGGTTGGCCCATTTCCTCTAGTATCTTCAGGCCGCCCTCCGGATCAAGCAGATATTCCATGAACGCGAGAGCGGCCTCCCTGTTTGGTGCGGTTTTAATCAATGTCACTCCGTAAGTACACGACTTTCCTCTTATATCCATAAACGTCCCCGGTTTCTTCCCTGTTATCTTTACGACGGCCTGGGCGTAAGCATCGTCAAATTTATAATTACCGAGGTTTATTTCATCGGGAAGGGTTATGTATTTCAGTCCGTGCTGAACGGCTACGGAACGATACTCCCAGGCATAGTCCATATTGCCTGTCTGGAGCAGCGATACCAATTCGACGGATTTTGGCCTGATGTTTTCGGTGGGACGGTTGGCGATCACCGTATCGTACAGGCCCTGTTCGTTATAATATTTTTCGGCTAATTGAAGAACCATCAAGGAGCGATATCCGCATGGATCAAGGTTGGGATCCGAATGTCCCCAGACGACATCTTTCTCCTGGAGAATGTTATACCAGTTCTTGTCGTTAACTGTATCGGCGTACCTGCTCTGAGAAGTATAACACAACACGAGCTGATTGGTGGCGAAACGAATATTCCAATCCGCATACACGGGTGTCAGCAGGGTGTCGATTACTTTATAGTCCGCAGATGCCATTATATCGCACGGCTTTTTCAGGTCTGAAATCTTCCGAGCGCATTTCTGACTCCCGGCCGGTTCCCGTTGAATATCAACGTTTGGATGCCGGGCCTCAAATGCCTTTTCCATTGCGGCGAAAGGGACCGTAAGACTCCCCGCGTGGAAAATGACGATTTTGCCTTTCAGCTCGGCAAAGCCCTGATTCGTTAAGAAAACAATCAGAACAGCCACTGAAATTGACAATATCAATTTGCAAAAATCTCTTGATTTCATACCACACACTTTCTTTCTCGCAGCCCGTTGGCTTTGTTAATGGATTATAGAATGAACAGGGGAAAACTACATTATATGTAATTATATGTCAATATAAGATATCTACAGATAGTATACGTAATTATTAAAGTGTATCTCTTATAAAAAGTAATAATACGTCATTTAAAGTCTTGACACCCCGTTTTGCTGTGCTATGTTCAGGCCCTGCCAGAGAAAGAAACAAAAAAGACGATTTTTTGAAGACATAGGAGGAAAGGGTATTATGAAGGTAAAATTCCTGTCAGTGCCGTTGTTGGTTTTTGCATTGTCTTTTTTTTGTGGCCCGGGATGGTCTCAGGAGAATGTTGATGCAAGGGATTATGAAGTTTACGATCTGGGGGAAATTGTCGTATCCGAAGAAACGCCGGCCGTTCGTGATATAGCAATCACAAACGAAATCACTGCCGAGGAAATCAAGGCGACGAACAGTGTGACCGTCTCCGAGGCAGTCAATCACATTCCCGGTGTTTACGTCAGTACCGGGAGAAAAGCGGAGCCGGAGATTTATATGCACGGATTTAAGCAAAGTAAGACGCTGGTTCTTATCGACGGTGTTCCCTACTATGAGACCAAATACGGAATGCTCGATCTGAACCAGATACCGACCGATATTGTCGCAAAGATCGAGGTTATCAAGGGTGCCGCCTCCGTTCTCTACGGGGCCAATGCCGAGGCGGGTGTTATAAATATTGTTACCAAGGCACCGACCGAAAAGCCCGCGTTCGGGGCAACCGTGGAATTCGGTGAAAATGATTATAATAGAGAGACCGTTTACAACGGAATGAAAATAGGAAAATTCAGCTACTGGCTGAATTACTCGCGCCGGCAGACCGATGGGTGGGATATGGCAAACGGTTTTGATCCGGTTGAAGGGTGGTATGGGAGAAAAGAAGGCCATCCGAGCACTGTTCATACGGTTCTGGAAGATGGCGGTGTCCGCAACAATTCCGATTACAAGAGCGATGCTTTCTGGGCAAAGTTCGGTCTTGAGCCGTCAACCGATTCAAAATACTATGTCAATCTTCATGTCATTCAGTCGGAAAAAGGGATGCCTCCGTCAATCTATGAGAACAAACATTTCACATCGTCTCCCGCCTTCTCGCAATTGGCCCGAAGTGAAAATTACGACGACTGGGGCATTGATCTGAGCGGAAGACAGAAAATTACCGATGCCCTGACGCTGCGGGGGAAACTGTTTTATCACAACCACATAGATGATTATGTATCATATACGGATCCGACGTATACGCAGCCGATGGCGTGGAGTACCTACAAGGATTATATGGCGGGTGGCAGTCTCTTCGCCGATTACCAGGCCGGCGAATGGGATACGGTAAGTCTCGCTTTTCATTATAAAGTCGATTCCCATAAGCAGCGTGACGATACCTATCTTCCTTTTGAAGAATCAAAATCGAATACGGGATCGATCGCTCTGGAGAATGAATTCAGATATATAAAAAATCTTTCGATAGTGGCCGGTGTCAGCTACGACTGGTTCGATGTTACCGATGCTCAAGAGACCGATGGTGATGATCATATCGTCGATCTGGTGACGCCCGGGACCAAAAATGCAGTTAATCCGATGGTGGGACTTGTTTACACCTTTGCGGATTCGACCAAACTGTTCGGTTCCGTAGCAAAGAAGACCCGTTTTCCCACACTGAGCGAACTGTATGGATCATCAGGAAATCAGGAACTCGACGAAGAGCGGAGCATAAACTATACCCTGGGCGTTTCACGTACCTTTTTTGACTTCATAAGCGCTGAACTTTCGCTGTTTCATCATGATGTATCGGACTGGATCAGCCGCGATGGTCCCTGCGGTGACGGGGATTACATGAACTGGGGAAAAATCAAAATGTCGGGGGTTGAATTTAACACCTTCATCTCTCCCATAGACGATCTGATACTGAACGCGGGATATACCTATACAGACGCGCGGGACAGGAGTGAAGGGCGCTTGACAGACAATGTTTTCGATGTTCCCGAGCATACTGTAAAGCTCGCCTTGCAATATACGATACCCGGGATTCGGACTCGAATCGACATGACGGGAGTTTATCGCGCCGAAGTCTATTCCGATCTCCCCACGCCCCAGAATCCGACGGATGAAGAGCGGGAGGCCGATGATTACTGGATTTATGGCGCGCGAATTACGCAACCACTTTCGAAACATTTTGAATTGTATGTGGCGGGCGACAATCTCTTCGATTACGAATACGAAGCGGAATACGGGTTTCCCGGAAAGGGAAGATCGATCATCGGTGGTCTGACGGCGAGATTTTAAAACCCGGTCGTTCATCTCCGAGTGTCACCTGACGGGTAACACTCGGAGACACTCATGAAGAAGGTTTTGAGAGACGTACCATGACTTTCAGACAATGTGTGGTTATTGCGCTTGCGTTTCATCTTGCGCTTATGATGCTCCCTTTAAAGGAGCATACCCGGGGTCAAACAAAAAGAGTCAGGTTAGTCGTTACCGGGAAAGCGGGAATTACGGTTAATTCGGTTAAAGACGAGGTTCTCCCTGAGAAGAAGCAAAAGGTTCAGCCCAGCCCACACGTTGTGCACCCTGAAAAACCGGCGATAGAGCAGGTAGTCCGGGAGATCCCGGTTCGTAAAAAGCCGCTGAAGGAAGCGAAGAAACAGGAACGTAAAAAGAAAGCAAAGCCCGAAACAAGCATTCTGTCTCGCGCGGTGGACATCGAGCATGAGGTTAAAACCGATACGGCATCGGAGTATGCCGCTCCACAGAATATTGAAATACCCATCCGGGAGGAAGCCGTTCGCCAGCCCATCGCCGCTGAGCCTCTCGAAGTAGCTTTCGGTTCCGCCGAAGGTCCGCGGTTTTTAAAAAGAATAGTACCGGAATATCCCCTGAAGGAACGACGGTTAGGCAAAACAGGGGTGGTCGTGCTGATGTTGACCATTGACGCAAAGGGCAGGCTTATCAACGTCGAAGTTATAAAAGAGGGCGGCACGGGCTTTACCAGCGCCGCTGTTGTGGCAATCAAAAATTCTTCATTTATCGCTGCGCGGCGAAACGGCAGTCCCGTTGCGTGTAAGGCCGTTTTGCCGATCAGGTTTAGATTGAGGTGACGGGTATGCTAGATCTTTTTCTAAAGGGCGGACCGCTTATGTGGCCTATTTTATTTTGTTCGGTTCTTGCCCTGTCGATTACCATTTACAAGACGGTACTGTTCAATACGCTTCTTTCGCATCTTGGACGTTCTCTAAATGACCTCCTGGAGTCAAAGCCCGAACGGGTAAAAAACATATTAAATGCCCTGACAAACGGATCGACAGAAAAAGAGATATCCCTTGTCGGCGGACGCGCATTACGATCGCTCGAAAAAGGAGTCGGAGTGCTTTCTCTTATTGCCGCTATCACTCCGTTGCTCGGACTTACCGGGACCGTTCTCGGTATGATCGAATGCTTTCGCATGATAGCCATTCATAATGGTACGGCTGATGTGGGGTGTCTTGCCGGTGGTATCTGGGAAGCATTGATAACGACAGCCGCCGGTCTTCTCGTCGCTATTCCGGTCGAGGTGGCGTATCTGTATCTTGAGGGACAACTGGAAGAAATTTCCCTCAGGATGAAAGGACTTGTATTTCAATACTACAGGGTAAATCAAGATGGAATTTGAGAGAAGAAAGAGAACTTTTCTCCATACCAATATTGCTCCTCTTATTGATGTTGTGTTTATTCTTCTCCTGTTCTTTATGGTGACTTCCCGCATCATGATTTCATCGTCCATAGAGGTGTCATTGCCCTCATCCGCCACGTCCGATACGGAGGTTACCGAAGAGATCGTTCTCCTGGTAACGGAAGCGGGAGATATTTATGTAAGAGATACAAAAGTATCGATGGAAGAAATATGCAATGAACTGCACGGTGAACTCATGAAATTTCCCGATCACCCCGTCACGATTAAGGCGGATAAAACAATTCCACTGAGTCTTCTGGTCAGAGTAATTGACGAAGTCAGGCTTGCCGGTGCATCTACATTCACAATAGCAACCGAAAGGATGTGAAGATATGAAAAAGAGGAGAAGTACAGCTTGTAAAGCAATCAAAAGCAAGTCATATGGTGTCCTGCTCATACTTTCGTGTATGCTGGTTTTTTTGTTCTTTTCCGGATGTCAGAATTCGCAGGAGGACAAGAAGATAGGGGATGAGGTCTCCCGGCTGCACGAAGAAGTCAATAAATTGTCAAAGAAACTCGCGTTGATGGAACCGCGGTATCATCTGCTGACCGGCAAAGACATACTGATAACAGGCGAGGTGGCACAGACAGTTTCTCTCTCGCTAAAAGATCTTGATTGTTTTGAATGCAGCGACATCAGGTTGAATGAGGTCTCAAGAGACGGCAGATATCACGGGGCCTTCTATTATCATGGTCCTACACTCAGATCACTTCTTGACTTTGCGGGGATCAAGAAAAAAAATTCCGACTTCAATAAGGATCTCGACCTTGCGATCGTCGTTAAGGACAAAAAAGGACAAAAGGTTGTTCTTTCCTGGGGGGAGGTCTTTTATCGAAATCCTTCTGATATCATCGTCGCATTTGAGGCCTGTCCCATTATCCCTCACCATAAAAAAGATAAAATACCGAAGGCCTATTATCCCTGGCTCGAACAGCTGGAACGTGAAGTAGGATTCCCAAAACTGGTTCTCGCGCGGGATTTTTATTCGGATCGGTCGCTGGAGGAAATCTCTCATATCGAGATCGTCGATTTGCATCCTACTGTTCCGCAACAAAAACAGGAAATCCTTTTCTCGCCGCAATTTACGATAACGGGTTATGGGGTTAAAACCAAGAGCTTTGATACTCTGCCTCCTATCGATCGTACCGAGATCATTTTTAAAGAAGTAGGCGACGGACAGGGATACCACGGGCTTAAGCTTTTTGAGGGTGTGTCTCTTGCCCAATTACTTGAAGAAGCAGAAATACAGCGGGACCTCGATTCGGCAATTATCCTTTCCGCGCCTGACGGGTATCGCGCATTATTGTCTTATGGCGAGCTGTTTCTGTCTCCGACGGGGAAGGATGTTATTATCGGCGACATGATGGCAAGAAAAAAGATCAAAGAAAGAGGCCGCTTCTTTCTCATAACGCCTGATGATCTTTCTGCCGACCGGCACGTCAAGTCTATTCAAAAGATTGAAGTATTCAGCCTGAGATGAGACGGAACCAATTCGATTGTACGGAATATGGAAATGAAATTCGCTTTTTTTGAATATTGTATGATTGTCTCGCTTATACTTTACGGTATGTCGGCCCTGCTGGTTTGCTTCCGCGCGCCTCGTCCCGGCTCGTGGCTTGTCATGACCGGGTTGGGCGTTAATGTGATCGCTCTGGTATCGATCGGTTACATCGGAGGCGAGTGGTATTTTTTCCCCATGCTTGATGAGCTTCGTCTGATTCCTGCGATTATTGCAATCTTTGCCTTTGCGGTTATGGGGCGGGGAGAGAGAAGAGAGACCATGGCAATTATGGGCATGCTTTTACTGGTGACTTTTATTGCCGTTATTTCCCAGACCGATCCCCCGATGCCTACGATAAAGAGCAAGTCCCTCTTTGCATCACTTTTCTTTCTGAGTGAAGCCGTAAGTGTAGCGTTGTTTCTAATGGCGGGGGCCCTGGCCGTTTCGACACTCCTGGTACATTCTTCTATCAGGAAACCCTGGAACGGACCGGTACTGTGGGGTTTTTTGATCTTTACCCTGTGTCAGATCCTGGGATCGCTGTGGGCCTTCATCGGCTGGTCCTATCCATTCTCATGGAGCCCCCGTCACCTGGTGAGCGCCTCCATCTGGTGTTTCTATGGTGCGGCAATCCATTTCTGTTATATTCGAATGAACACGAAATTAAAGGCACTCCTGATAATGATCGGGATAATTCCTGTTGTTTTTATGGTATACCACCACCAAATTATGGAACTTCTGGGGACAAAAATATGATCAGGAGAGTGTTGAACATCCTGTCCCGGATGAAGCCGGGCGTTTATCTTCTTCTGACCGCGTCGGCGCTGTTGTTTGCCGGTGCGATAATTGTAGATTTTCACTCCGATGATTTCCGTATCCTTAATTTCACATTATTGTGTAAATGGCTGGCCCTGTATCAGGACAGGCCTGTCCTGTATGTCTGGATGGTTCTTCTCTTTACGGTGCTGTCGCTCCTCAGTCTCAATACCTGTTTATGCACCTGGAAATACCTGAAAAATACAACACAATCAGGAATAACCATGAAAAAGGCCGGCATTGTCCTCTTTCATGTAAGCTTTTTAGTGTTTCTTTCCGGACATCTTTTTTACGAATGTACGGGAAGCTCAGAAAGTCTTGTCCTGGAAAAGGGTTCTGTCAGTCAGTTGTCGGGAGCGGAGCTGTTTCTTGAACCCGTGATGCTTCAACGGATCAATCGTGATCTTGCCGGCAAAAAGATTCGAATGGGTACTCAAACATCAATTATCATTAAGGATTCTACCGGAGAGATCACTCGAATATATCCCGAATCGATGAACCCGGACTTCTCGATGGGCTACAGTTTTCATGTAAGTATGAATGAGAGAGGATTATCGGCCGAACAGGTTCGTGTAATTATCAGAAAAGCCCCCGCACTCTACCTCTTCATTGCTGGTGCCGCGGGAATCATTATCGGTCTCCTTTTTCTGATGCTCGGCACCGGATTTTTCCGCTCAGGATTATCCGGGAGAAACGTTCTGTCAATGAATGGCAAGCCGGAGTTGTATATCGATTAGAAGCGCGGCCCTTTTTCTGTCAATACGACAACAGTAAAGTGTCGATCGGCCGACATTTGAGTGGTTAAGAATAAACCGTAATCCCGAATGGTCAGGGTCCCAATACCGATTGTGCCGGACAGGTAACAGCTCGGGTCAGGGGGTATATATTCGAACTGCTTACGGGAGTATTCGCGCTGATATTCTGATGATCTCTATCGCAGGGCTTCTTTGTTAAAGGTCGAATCTTTCAGGCTTCTGTTGTATTCCAGTCGTTCAATCCTGAGTTCCGTCTTTCCCTTTTCGTTTGCCAGGGTCATAATGACGTAAAATGGCGTCAGGATATTTTCGACTGTTTTTATGTCACGATTCTCAAGATATTTATGGAATGTATCTTTTTTGTAGAAGTCGATTCGCACGATGAAACAGTCCGATTTTCGGGCATATAGTATCAGCCTGCTGTACACTTTTGTGCCGGTTTGCCGTATCGCCTCCACTTTGTAGCAATCAAAACCGAGTGCCGATCCGTCGTCCAGAAGCCGGTACGTATAATCATCGATATCGCGGGAGCTGATGTCGTCATAGTAAAAATGTGAATTCACAAAAGCTTTTCCCTTGTCGGAGGTAGCGATTCTTTTTATTCTTCCCGACGATAATCGTAACCACTGATCATCATCTCTTCCCTTGTGTGCATGCGTAAGAAGTTGTATTTTTGTCGGTTTCGTGAAGGATATGAGCATCTTGTCTTCGTCACCGGTGAATTTCTTTGTCCTGCTCTCGAATTCTTTTTCCGTAACCCGTCCCCCTTTATATATCCGCATCGCAACAGTGCTTACGGCGGTCTCCGGTTCGGGGAGGGTGTCGTTTCTTTCCATGACCTCTTTTCCGGTCAGAGCGAAGAGGGGGGTGGCCTGAAGGGCTATGCAGAGGATCAGTAAAAGGGCTTTTCTTTTCATTTGGTACTCCTTTTCGGCATACAACCTAATTATTTTCTTTCATGCCGAGAAATTTGTCAATATCCAAGTGCCTGCTTATCCATGAATCGGACGGAGGCCTGTCCAGATTGATTCCGGTTGCCTTGATGACGGAGGGGAGGATGAGAAGGGCCCCTATCGTTGTGTTGATCATCGTGGTGGCGGTAAGTATGCCGAACAGGATTATCGGCAGAAAATTGGAGGTTATCATAACCGAAAAACCGAGGATCAGCGCCAGCGAGGTAAAGAGTATCGCTTTCCCGGAAACGGCGAGGGTGCGTCGTATCGTTTCGTCGATATCCAGTCCCCGTGCCCTGTTTTGCCTGAACGCGTTGAGGAAGTGTATGGTGTCATCTACACCGATTCCTATGGTAATGGCGGCGATTACGGAGGTGGCCATATCCAGGTTGATCTGCAGCCACCCCATAATACCGAAGTTAATAAGAACGGCAACGCTCATAGGTATCAGCGCCAGCGGCCCCGCCTTAATCTGATGGAACAACAGCACCACGATGAGACCCACGATCAGAAGCGAGAGGAGAAGACTCTTCATCTGTCCCTGGATTATGTAATGGACCAGTTTTACGTTCATCATCGGGAACCCGCTGATGGTATACGAGACGCCTTCCGGCAGATTCGCATCCAGATAGTCCGCGATATTGTCGGCGATCCGTTTTATCTCCCTCGTACCCACGTTATAGTCTTCTTTTTCGCACAGTCTCGCAAGGAGGTTGCATGTTCTGAAATCAATATCGACAAAGGGTTCAAACTCATCGAATCTCCCGTCCGAATTGTCGTCATCCCCCGAATATATTTCCAGGTAATCGATAATGTCGAGGCGATTGTCAGGAATCGTGTAGAAGGTTCTGTCATCATTATTCATCGCCATGTGCATTGTCTTGATAAAGTCTGAGAAGGACTCGGTCCGGCCGATATTGAGGTGGGGGTTGTTATCGGATACCAGCCATTTTCTCAGATTTTCGATTGAGACAAGAAATTCGGGCTCCTTGACGCCGTCGATCGTGCCCGAATCAATGAGGATGTCATAGCACCATCCCCCGCCGAATTTGTTGCCGACATTCCGGGTGTCGACTCTCACCGGGTCGTTTTCCCTGAAATAGTTTAAGAACGCGGTTTCGATATTAATCCTGAAAATTCCCGCCGCCGATATGATGAGGAGAACGGCAACAACGATAAGCACCTTCCTGTAATGAACGATAGCGCCTTTGGTCATGAGTGTAATGATTACATCGACCATCGTTTTTCTTCTTTTGCCGTTTTGAAACAGTACGGAAGGTCTTCTCCCTGGCATGAGTACGAGGCATGCGGGAATCAGGGAAGATGAGATGAACACGGCAAACATTACGCCGAGGGCCGAGGCTATGCCCCATTCGCGCACAGCCGAAACCTGGCTGGATGCCAGTGACATGAAGGCAACAAAGGTTGTCAGTCCGGCCAGAAGCACTGTCAGTGATATGTGAGACATGGATTCATATAACCCGGCCTTCTTATCCATCTTCATGATTTTACTGAAATCCGAGTAATACTGGTTGAGCATATGAATAGCGTACGAACTTCCCACGGCGATTATCAACGGTGGAATAGATACGCCGACCGGGGTGATCCTGTATCCGACATACCCCATGACACCCAGAATCCACAGTTCCGCCATACCGAGCGTAACGAGGGGAAGCAGCACGCCTCTGATCGATCGGAAATTAAAAAAGAACACGACAACAACCACCAGCAGAACGAGGGGAACGTTTCTGAACATATCCGAGTGCATGTACCTGTTCATCCACATATTTACGACCGGTACGCCGGAGGATATTATGTGAAGATCGTTACGGTAACTATCGGCAACTTCTGTCATCTCGCGGGCAGTCGGGTACTGATCTTCGAGATTGATGAACTTAATCACAACGCAAAAATCGGATATCTCACCGCTCTGAGCGTCTCTGGTGTAGAGGCCTTTTTCAAAGGCGGGATTACGCTCCATTTTTTGCCTGAATTGACCGATCTCTTCCGGAGATGAAGGGAGTAAGCGTTTCCCGTCGTCATCCTTTTCGATGAGGTTGTATGTTTCGAGGGTATCGTTCTCGCCGGTTATATCTTTCGCTGTCAGTGGAGAGATGATCGAATCGACCACCTCTCTTCTCTTGAAATCCAGGGAATAGAGTAGATGCTTTCGCAGTTTTTTCAGATCACCACCGGTTAATGTACCGTTTTTGCGGAAGTTCCCGTCTGTTTTTCTTTCAAGCAGTCTCCGGAATCCGGGATCATCGGAAAATGCCGTCATAAGGTCAGTATATTGAACGGTATTCTCTGATGTTATCGAATCGAATTTTTTCAGTCGAGAATCTTCTCTGGCCTCGTCGAAATCTTTATACTCCTCCAGATCTGCAATGAGGGCGTCGAGTTTTTGAAATGTCTCTACGCTCCACAGATCATCGGCGGAGATGGCCATGATAATAAACCTTCCGTTATCGCCGTAGATCTCTTTCAGGTGAGTGTAACGAATATACTCTCTATCGTGTTTCGGCATGAAGGATTCGACGGAATTGTCAAATTTCAGCTTGGTTATTCCGGGAACGAGCACCGCCGTGAAAATGACAAGCATAATCAGTATGGGGACAGGTCTCCGCAGAACGAATGTAATATATCTATTCATAGAGAAAGCCTGATTGTAAAAAGTAGTGTGTCCGTAAAAAGCCGGAATCGGCCAATCCGGTATTCGACTGTAAGGAGGAAATCCTGTATTGTACAGGTGTTACATCATAAGGACTTCTCACCCGATACGTCGGGATTCGAAATGGCATGTTTGAAAACCTTTTACGAGCGTATCAGTTTTTAGTCTATTGCAGACACGAAACAGATGAAGTATATATATCCGGGTATAATGTCAAACGATTTTTTCAACTATATCAGGGGAAATGAAAATGAAGATAAGCAACGTCTCGCAAATGAGAAATCTTGACAGAACAGCCATAGAAAAATTCGGTATAGAAGACAAACTGTTAATGGAAAACGCGGGCCTTGCCACATTCGGCGTTATACAAAGTGAATCGGGTGTGAAGGGGAGACAGTTTGCCGTATTCTGCGGTGTTGGAAACAATGGAGGCGACGGATGTGTTGTCGCGAGAAAACTGCACTCGAATGGTGGAAATGTAACGGTTTTTATTCTCGGTGATCCGGAACGATTTGCGAACTCCGCGAGAATGAATTTTAATATTATCAAAAAGCTTCCCGTAGATGTCGTGGAAATTGTCGATGCCGAATCAGTGAAGAAATATGTGCTCGATTCCGACGGAATCGTCGATGCGATTTTCGGGACGGGGCTTGCACGAAACGTGGAGGGAATATACCGGGATGTTATAGAAATGATCAATTCCAGCGGAAAACCGGTCTTCAGTGTCGATATACCGTCGGGCGTCAATGGCGACACGGGAATGGTTATGGGTGCGGCGGTGAAAGCGGATTACACCGTTACATTCGGGTTGCCCAAGGTGGGAAACATGTTATTCCCGGGATACGATCTGTGCGGGAAACTGTATGTGACCCATATTTCGTTTCCCCCTTCACACTATAACGATGAATCCATACAGGTTGAGATCAACCAGGTTCCCGATGTCCCCCCGAGGAGGGCTGACGCGCACAAGGGAAATTTCGGAAACGCTCTCTTTATAGCAGGTGCGGCCGGGTATCTCGGAGCTCCTTATTTCGCGGCCTTTTCATTTATGAAGGCCGGAGGCGGATATTCCCGGCTGGCTTCCCCGCGCTCGATAACGCCCTTTATCGCCTGCAGGGGAAGCGAGATCGTCTTTGTTCCGCAGGAAGAGACAGCTTCAGGGAGTATCGCTCTTCGCAATAAAGATGAATTGCTGAAGCTTTCCGAGAAGATGGATATGGTTGTGATAGGCCCGGGTCTTTCACTTGATGAAGAAACGCAGATCCTCGTGAGAGAGCTTGCTCGTGATATTACAAAGCCTCTGCTCATAGACGGAGACGGTATTACCGCCGTGTGCGAAGACCTTCAGGCTGTCAGAGAGCGAAGAGCGCCTACCATCCTGACACCCCACTTGGGAGAGATGTCACGAATCACGGGTCTTGTTGTGGATGTCTTACGGATGGAGAGGGTATCGATACTGCAGAAAACCGCCCGCGACCTGAACGCAATCATTGTGATGAAGGGCGCTCACACCCTGACGGGATATCCGGACGGCAGGGTCTTTATAAATCTCAGCGGAAATCCCGGGATGGCAACGGCGGGATCGGGTGACGTACTCACCGGCACAATTGCCGCCATGTTCGGGCTGGGATTGTCGTTAGAAGACGCGGTTCGGAAGGGAGTGTTCGTACATGGGCTCTCCGGAGATCTTGCCGCGGAATGTGAAGGTGAGGACGGTATGACGGCTCAGGATGTTATGGAGTACCTTCCTCTCGCGGTAAAAATGGATCGCGAAGGACTGCAGGAGGCCGTACGTAAGAAGTATGAGGGAGCAATCCTGCTATAAGAGTCTTTTTATCACCCGAAACCCTCGATCGTGGTGGTATATTGAAGAATCACATAGATCAGGTATACACCCAGCAGCCATACCCCCTGCCACTTCCGGAATCCTCCCTCTCTGTTCATAAAGATGAATGTCCTGAAAGAGTAGAGGATAATAAGCATAACGGGAAAGTGAAAGATGAAAAAGTTCGGCGGTATGTATAGCGGCCGTACCGCTGCAGCTGCCCCGATGACAAAGAGGCAGTTAAGCACATCGGCACCGACGATATTCCCGACGATGATATCGGGATGACCCTTTCGAATGGATGCAAAGGCGGTCATAAGTTCCGGCAGTGAGGTCCCGAGCGCAACCATGGTCGTCGCTATGACATCCTCCGGTACGCCGATTCGCAGCGCGATTTCCGCCGCCGCGGGGACGAGAAGGCGTGCCCCGGCTACGACCATCAACAATCCCCCCACTACCATTACCCAGCAGCTGCCCAGATTCGAGACGCCGCTTTCGGTGGTATTCTCTTCTCTGGTCAGGGCTGCGTTCTGCCTGGACCATAGATAGGTCAGGTACATGTAGCCCGCGAGGAGTACCAGGAAGAGGACCCCGACCCACCTGTTCAGTACGGGGTGACCGGACATTGAGAAAAATGCATGGATGGAGATGATAACCAGCAGCGTGGCGATTCCCACCTGAACCCAGCCCGTTCTGTTGAGGATGAAACGATTGACCGGAATCGGCGCCAGTATACAGGCAAGCCCGAAAATCAGGCCGGTGTCGGCGATTATCGAGCCGACACCATTTCCGAGGGCGAGACCCGGGTTTCCCATCCATGCCGCCATTACGGATACAAATGCCTCCGGCATGGTGGTGCCGAGTGAGATGATAGTCGCGCCTATCACGATTTTGGAAAGACCTGTTCGTTCTGCAAGCGCGACAACGCCGTCTATCATCCAGTCTGCACCCCTGGAAAGCAGCACGATACAGACAGCTACCAGGAGCAACAGCGCAAGGGAAGGAGCCCCTGTTACCAGATTATGAAGGACCGTCGCGTCCCACAGCCAGCGAAAGATTTCCATAGAATAACCAGTTATCCCATTAAAGAAAGATGTTCACCCATATAACAGATATGCAGTAAACTCGACAGCACGTTCATATCCCACAGCTCCCCATTCACGTCTGTTCCTGCCGGGTGTCGGTAAAAGGTGCGAGAATCGAGATGCCGGCGGGTGACGGGAAAATCGGGAACTACTATAATAGCTTTCTGCTCGGGCTTCAAGGCATTAGTGATACAGGCGGCGGATTAATTTCAGTTTACCATGGCGACAGGCTCACTGGAGCGTGATCGGATAAATTGCGCGTTAAGGAAACTCTCTTCTGCGATTTCAGAGATCGTTGGAGGAATCACCTGACCTGTCGGGGACGCCAGGGGCGAGCATCTTCCCTGTTCCTGCCCGGCGGAGATCCTCGATTGCGAGATAGAACGACGGCACTAAGATCAGGGTGATTACCGTCGCAAAAAGGACCCCAAAGCCCAGTGAAATTGCCATGGGGATCATGAACCGCGCCTGACGTGAGCTTTCGAGAATCAGCGGTGTCAACCCTCCAAACGTGGTCAGAGAAGTTAAAATGATAGGGCGGAACCGAGTCACCGCCGCTGAAAGAATGGCGGTTCTGGGATGATCACCATTCAAACGTTTCCGGTTTGCAAAATCGATAAGAACGAGAGAGTCGTTCACCACGACCCCGCTCAGGGCGACGATTCCGAACAGGCTCATGATACTCAGGCTGTATCCCATGATTATATGACCCAGGACCGCGCCTACGATCCCGAAGGGGATGCTCGCCATAATAATTGCCGGTTGAATATAACTCCTGAACGGAATGGCAAGAAGGGCATACACCACCAGCATCGCCATGATCAGTCCCAGGAACAGGCTCTTCATGCTCTCCAGCATATCCGCCTGCCGTCCCTCAAATCCATATTGAAGGCCTGTATAGCGATCCATGAGTTCGGGGAGCGTGGTGCTTGTCAGGGAATCCAGAATCCTGCCCGCCTCACTGGGAGGATTGATGTCCGCGGTCACCGTGACTATCCGACGCCCGGCCCTTCGGTCTATCGACGTATACGCATGCCCCCGGTTCACATGTACCACTTCACGCAGCGGAACCTCCGTTCCCGAAGGGGTTGAAATCATGAGCTCCTCCAGGTTGTATTCGGAGACGCGTTCATTTTGCGGCAGGCGTACCGTGACCGTGATCTCATTTCGGCCCCGCTGCTGGCGGAGCACTTCGGCGCCGTAGAATGAGTTCCGTATCTGTTCCGCGATTTCCCTGGCGCTCAGTCCAATGCTCGCGCCCTCGGGGCGAATCGTAAAATCGATCTGCTGTTTGCCCGGTGAAAACCCGTCATCGATGTCCTTGACCTTTGGAAAGTAATCCAGGGCCTTTGCCAGATCGGCACTCGCAGATTCCAGCACATCCAAATCGCGGTGACTCAATTCGATGCTGATCGCGCCCCTCGAGCCGGGTCCTCCCGCATAGGACTTGAATACGAGAGATTCCACCCCCGCTATGTCACCCACCTCTTCGCGCCAGTGTTTTACGAACTCCCCGGTCTCCATGGGGCGCTCGTCGGGTGGTGTGAGAAAGACCCTCACGCGGGCGGTGTGTCCACCTGAAGAGGTGCCGATTTCGGAGAAGATACCCTTCACCAGCCTGTCACCGCCGTTTGACTCTGTGATGTGCTGGGCCGTGTCAACCAGAATAGACTGTATCACCTCGGTTTTTTCGACGGGTGAGCCGTACGGCAGGACCACTTCCGCCTGCGCGAAATCAGACTCGACCCGTTCCATCAGGGTCATTCCGATACGCCCGCTCTGGACATAGGAAAGGGTGATTATGAGTACTGCAAGGCCGATGGCGAGGGTCAGGTAGCGATAGGCGAGTGCCCGTTCCAGAAAGGGTGCGTATACCGTTCGTATCATGCGGACGAGCGCATTGCTGAAACGCTGCTGCTGCCGGTGAAACCACGCCGCCGGTCCCCGCCTGTTCAGAACTCTCTGATGCCCGAGGTGGGCGGGCAGGATAAAAAGACTTTCCACAAGGGAGATTATCAACACCGTGATCACCACCACGGGAATGGCTCGAAAGATTTTTCCGATGGTTCCCGGTACGAAGTACAGGGGCATGAAGGTCACGATATTGGTAAGAATACTGAAGATGACGGGTCGTGCGACCTCTCTCACTCCCTCGATTGACGCTTTCAGATACGGATAACCCAGTCTCCGATACTTGTAAACATTTTCCCCGACCACGATGGCATCGTCAACGACGATCCCCAGTGCGACGATAAAGGCGAACGTGGACATCATATTGATGCTTACACCGAGGAGCGGAAGGAAGACGAGAGAGCCAAGAAAGGATATGGGGATTCCCATTGTTACCCAGAATGCCAGGCGCGCTTCCAGGAAAACCCCGAGCAACGCGAGCACCAGGATCAGACCGATGTACCCGTTTCTCAGGAGCAGATTCAGGCGCTGGCGATAATGATCTGCGCGATCGTGCAGAGTCGCCATTTCCACCCCCGGGGGCAGGGTTTGGCGAAGTTCCTCCATCTGTTTAATGACGGCGTCCGCAACCGATATGGGTGTCTGATCGCCCACGCGATATACGTCGATCATCACAGCGGGCTTTCCGTTATAGGTGGCGTAAATATCCGTGTCCTCAAATCCGTCTATTACCGTGGCTATCTCTTCAAGGAGCACTTCCGTTCCGTCATTGGAAGAGATGATCGGTATCTGCGCAAACTCATCTCCATAATCACGGCGTCCCTTCATCCGTACCAGGATCTCTCCTCCCGGGGTTTTGATTCCACCCCCCGGCAGATCAACCGATGCCTCTCGTATCCTTTGTGCCACCTTCTCAAGGGTGAGATTGTAGGCTCTCAGGTTGTCCTGTGGAACTTCGATGCTGATCTCAAGGGAACGAACGCCCGATAGATCCACCTGGGTGATATCCGGGTCCTGCAGGAGTTGATCACGGGCCTGTTCAGCTAATTCACGCAAGATTCTGTGATCATGATCCCCGTATAATACTACGGAAATAACCTCCCTGCGTCGCGACAGAATCTTTACTTGGGGCTCCTCGGCCTCGTCGGGGAAGGATGTTATCCGGTCTACCTCACTCTCAATCTCCTGGGCGAGTTTGTCCAGATCAGCGCCTGATATGATTTGAATCGTTATTGTGGCCGAACCTTCCCTGGCGCTGGATGTTATTTCCTTTATGTCATCCAGCCCGGAAACGGCCTCTTCGACGGCCAGCACAATTCCCTGCTCCACCTCTTCCGGACTTGCGCCGGAGTACGGAACCGTCACCGTCACATAATCCATTTCAAAATCGGGAAAGAGCTCCTGTTTAATCTGCATCCCGAAAATCAATCCACCCACCAGAAGGACGAGCATCAGCAGATTGGCTGCAACGGAATTGCCGGCCATCCAGACCAGCGGACCGTGACTCGTATTTTTTTTGTCGGTTCTATCCATACTCGTTCTCTTGTTAGTCGAAGGATTTCCCGCCTTTTACCTCTACGGCGCCCGGTTTTGAAACGTTGTCGGATGGCTGAGAAACGCGGAGATTCATTCCGTTGACCGGTGTTGCAAGATCGGAGAGTATCAGCTTATCACCCTCTTTAAGCCCTGTTTTTACGAAAACGGTTTCTTTGTCCCGCCAGGCAATCCCGACTTCACGGATGAGGAGTCTCCCGTCATTGCCGTATATCCACACCTGCCTGTTGTTTCGGAGAGCGGCACGCGGAATGCGAACAACGTCGTCCAGTTTAGATCCCCGGATATCAACTCTGACATACTGACCTATCAGCAGGGGAGGGCGTTCTGTCTTCGAATCTCTCAGGCCCAGGGGGTCGTTAACAGAGACAAGAACCCGGGCCATACGCCCCTGTGTCTCCAGATCGCCGAGAAGTTTTACGACCGTTCCGGTCCGCTCGTACGAACGGTTACCCCAGATAATGAGAACCCGGGAACCTTCCTCTCCGTTTCCGTCCGGTATTCTGATCCACTTCAAACGGTCGATGGGTATGGAGACCTGAATCCGGTATTCATCGGTTCCCACCAGTTCGGCGAGCTGGTCGCTGATGGAAACCTGCGAGCCTCGATCCACATATTTCGTTCGGACGATTGCATTAAAGGGAGCTCTGACGGCGGTACGCTCAAGGTTCAGCCGGGCCTGCGTAAGTGCCGCCTGCGCCGCGGCCAGATTCGCTTTTGCTTTCTCGAGATGCGGTTTGCGTAACGCCAGTTCATCATCCCGGACCGGTGTCTGCTTTTCGCCGTTGAGGAGTTCCCACTCCCGCTGTGCTACTTTCTGCTGTCCCAGTTCGAGTTTCAGTTCGTAGGTGGCATCGGCAAGCTGACTTTGTTGTTCTTCCACGGCCAGCCTGTAATCTTCCGGATCGATCTGCAGCAACCGGGTACCCTGTTCAAGTACCCCGCCCTCCGTGAAGTAAGGGTGAATACTCACAATTTCACCGGATACGCGCGACTTAAGGTCAATTTCCCGGGCGGGAATAACGGTGCCCATTGCCGACACAACAACAGTTTCACCGGATTGGTGAACTGCTTCGATCTGAACCAGAGGGACCTCCTTTGCCGGCTGTTTTTTCCTGGCTGTCGGAGTGGTGGTGCTGATATACGCCGCACCTGCGATAGCGAGAAGCACGATAAACAACGGAAGCAGGATCTTGAGTGCCGTATGGCTCCACCTGCCGGGTGGCGCAGTGTGTTGATCCGGCTTCTCGGTCTTTATGGGCACTGTTTTCATCTGAGTATCATCCTTCTTCATTTATTTACCCTTCTTTTCAGTTCCTTGAAATCCCGCATCAGGCGACAGCGTGTCCGTCCATGCTCCACCCAGTGCGCGATGAAGATTGACACGATAGATAAGTAGTTCCGCATGGCGTTGGACCATATCACGTTCAAGGCTTTGAACCGTGAGTAACTGTGTGAGTACGGGCAGATAATCATTAAGGCCTTTAAGATATCGATCGCGGGCCTGTTTAAGGGCTTCACGGGCGGCGGCAAGTTGCACTTCGAGACATTTGATATGCTCCCGCTGTTTCGCTTCGCCTGTCAGAGCGTCCTCAACCTCCTTTACGGCGGTTACAACGGCGCGGTGATATACCGACAACTGTTCGTCGGCAATGGCTTTCTGCCTGTCTACTTCCGCGGCCAGCTGGTTTCCGTCAAAAATCGGTGCGGTAAGGTTTGCGGCCAGACTAAGCAGCCAGTTGTCAAACAGCCGGCTCCATTCACCGGAGCTGTAACCCGCCGAGGCGGTCAGACTGATACGGGGCAGACGATTTGCGCGGGCGGCGGCCACCTGCCAGTCCGCCGCGTAGAGGCGCATACCCGCGGATCGGACGTCCGGCCTTGAAGAGAGAAGGTCCGCGGGCAGCCCGGTTGCGGGGAGATCAACAGGGAAGGGCAATGTGTCTCTGGTAATCTCAACAGGTGTCTGCGGATGTTTGCCCAGCAACAGGGTCAGCTCGTGCATAAATAATTGTTCCTGGGCCTCTACAAGGGGTATCTGCCCTTTTACCTGTTCAACCGCCTGTCGTTGCTGATAGACATCCAGCGCGGATACCATCGCATTCTGAAACCGAAGCTCCACCAGTTCCAGATATGTTTCATTGATTTCAAGCTGTTTTTCCAGAAGTGCTTTTTGAATTTTCTGGGAGATAATGTTTACCCATCGATTGGCAACTTCGGAAGCCACCGTCATGGCGGCTGTGTTCACATCTTCTCGGGTGGCAAGCACCTCCAGTCGCGCGGATTCACGCCCGGAACGGATACGCCCCCATAAATCCAGCTCGTAGGCACTGGCCAGACCAAGAGAGTAGCTCCTGGTTGTTTGAATGTCTGTTGATCCGTTCTCCGTCCTCTGGCGTACCAGTGCCGTTCCGGCGGTACCCGTGAGATCGGGATACATGCCTGATCCCGCCTGAACCGCCAGGGCCCGTGCCTGGTCTAAGCGTGCCCACGCCTCTTGAACGGAAAAATTTCCGGACAGGGCCTTCTCTATCAGTGAGGTAAGCTGCCGGTCGTTAAACGTTTTCCACCACGGATCGGGGCTCTTGTTCTTTGTGGCGTAGAGAGAGAAGGTTTTTGGCAATTCCTCTTCGGGATTGTTACGGACTTGAGCCTTAAAGGTAGTGCACGATGACGCATAAAAAACCATCAGCATACAGAGTATCAGGGTTTTCAGGCGATGCTTCATGTTCTGTTCCTTTTGGTCATGTTCTTCATCTCACTGATCCCGGCCAGAGAAAAACGGGCAATATGCTCTGTCAGGGCCTCTATCCGGCCGGATTCAAAAGCGCCGGTATCCCCCGGTCTGTTGCAATGTAAAAACATGCATTGACTGATTATGCTGGAAACGCACAGGAGGTATTGTTCCTGGGACCCGCTTCCGTCAAATAATTTTGCAATAATCTTTTCAAGTAATTCATATTCATGGCGTGTTGCCCGTCTCATCGTCGCGTTGTGTGCCGGATTTGAGTCCGAGATCTCTCTGGAGATCAAACGGTGGAAATGATCTTCTGGCCCCCTGCTCAACCGTCTTTTGAGCAATTCCCGAAACAAAGGCATGAAGGCGCGTCTCCGGTGATGCTGTGTCATCCAGACCGGCATCGAGGGGATGTCTTCCGCGTGCGATCTTATAGGCCCGAGGCCACACTTCGGCATAAAGCCTGCTTTTATCACCAAAATAATCGTTTATCGATGCCACGTTTGCGGAGGCGTGCTCGCATATCCCGGCTATCGTAACATTGCGGTATCCCTTATTGGCGAACAATTCACAGGCGCTTTCAAGAAGGCGCTCTCTGGTGGTTCCTGGTGGATTCTCCTGTATCTGCATATGTAAATCAATCATTTGAAACAGGCATTTAACTATCGTTATCTGATAAGACGCATAAATCTGATAAAAGGCTACAAAACGAGACTGGTGAAGTGCATTTTTATCATTCTTTTGTGTCCTGATACAGTGTGCGAGGTTGAATCCACAATAAAATGGTTTCTCAAGCCCTCAAAATGGTCATTGTTCCGATAGCAATAAAACCGATACCCGCGATTATTGAGAGATATCTTTCGCTAATATAATTGGAAACGAAACCACCCGCAAGGACGCTTACGGCTGAAGCAAGGACAAGGGCCAGAGAGGCTCCGAAAAAGACCGTAAACCTGCCGATATCCTTATCCGTAGCAAAGAGCATGGTGGCCAATTGTGTTTTATCGCCGAGTTCGGCAATAAAAACAGATGCGAACACAATGGAAAGAGTTTTAATATCCATCCTTTTCCTTTCCCGGTAGAGGGTTGTTTTTCAAATTTATTCAATCTAACAGCTGTAACTTGTGGTTTCAACAAAAATGTATTACATAATCAACGTAAATCAGGCCGTAGAATCGGCATTACAGGAGTGTGACAATCATGACAATTTCTCAAAAGGTCGAAGGTTTTATCTCGAAGTCTTCCTGGATACGGAAGATGTTCGAGGATGGGATAAAGCTGAAGGAACAATATGGCGAGGAGAATGTCTTCGATTTCAGCCTCGGCAATCCCAACGTCGCGCCACCTGAGAGGTTCAAAGAGCTCCTGCTGGAGATTGCGGCAGAGAGCGGGCCGGGTGTTCACAAATACATGCCGAATGTCGGTTACGCGCAAACCAGGTCACGGATAGCGGCCCATCTTTCCGGCGAGCATTCGGTGACCCTCTCTGCGGAGCATGTTATCATGACCTGCGGAGCGGGAGGGGCGTTAAATGTTGTATTCAAAACACTCCTTGACCCGGGGGAAGAGGTTGTCATACTGACGCCGTTTTTTGCCGAATACACCTTTTATGTGGATAACCATGGTGGCGTTCCTGTCTTCGTAAAGACAAATGAGGATTTTTCACCGAATCTGAATGCCATAGAAAGGGCTGTCACGGAAAAAACGAAGATTGTTTTAATCAATTCCCCTAATAATCCGACGGGAAGGGTGTATGACGAAGAATCCATAAAGGGCCTCTCGCTACTTATCGAAAGCAAGGAGAAAGAATACGGGAAAGAGATATATCTTGTTTCCGATGAACCGTACAGCGCGATCGTGTACGATGGAATACAGGTTCCCGGCATTTTAAACGTCTTTAAAAACAGTATTATAGTGACGTCATATTCAAAGAGTCTCTCCATTCCGGGTGAGCGGATCGGCTACATCGCTCTCAGTCCCGAAATATCGGATGCCGAGAAACTTGTTGCGGGGATTACCCTTTGCAACAGGATACTCGGCTTTGTAAATGCCCCTGCGTTTATGCAGAGAATCATAGAGCAGATGCAGGGAATATATGTAGATGTCGAGCATTACCGGAGGAAACGGGACCTGTTGTGTGAGGGTTTATGGAATGCGGGGTTTGAGTTTGAAAAACCTGACGGGGCATTCTATCTCTTCCCCAAAACGCCGATAGACGATGACGTGGAGTTTGTCCGCGCGTTGCAGGAGAAAAACATTCTCGTTGTGCCGGGGAGCGGATTCGGAGGCCCGGGCCATATCCGTATTTCATATTGTGTCGAAGATTCCACGATTATAAACTCGATGGACGGGTTTGAGGACGTCATGAAAAAGTACAGGAACCGTTAGGGATACGCGATATGAAAGAACACCGACCATGGGGATATTATCAGGTGCTCTCCGATGAGGCGGATCACAAGGTGAAGAGGATTGTTGTCTATCCCGGCAAACGTCTCAGTCTGCAGAGGCACCGCCTTCGTGATGAACACTGGTATATGCTGGGCGGGGAGGGCGTTGTTACCATCGGAAGCGAAGATCGTAATGTGGCACACGGACAATCCGTGGATATTTCCAGAGGTACGTTTCATCGTATAGCGAATATCGGGAAAGAGCCCGTAATCTTTATAGAAGTCCAGACGGGCGATTACTTTGGGGAGGACGATATCGAGCGGGTTGAAGACGATTACGGACGCTCATAGATCGGGTGTTTGATGTGGAAACCGCTAAGATAACCATACTCGGATCGGGGACATGCGTTCCCTCGCTCGCGCGCAGTTCGTGTTCCGTGCTGATAGAGACAGGCGGCGCTAAACTGCTATTCGACATGGGTATCGGTACGATGAGGCGCCTCCTCGAATCGGGCCTGGCCATAGGCGATATATCCCACCTCTTTTTCAGTCACTTTCATCCCGATCATACGGGTGAACTGGTTAATTTTCTCTTCGCCAGCAAATATCCGGAGGGTGTTCGGAGACATGAAAGGCTTGCAATTACTGCGGCCACGGGATTTATCGATTTTTATGACAGATTACGGAGCGTGTACGGGCACTGGATCGAACTGGAGGAGGGTGTTGTCGATATTTTTGAAATGAGCAATTCGGGGCCGGATTCGATACGATTCGATTGTGCGACGATAGAGACTCTTCCCATGAAGCACATAAAGAGCAGTATCGGTTATCGTATAACAACGACCGATAATACCTCTGTCGTGTATACCGGAGATACCGACTACTGCGAAAACGCAGTTCGGCTCGCCTCGAATGCGGATCTGCTTATCTGTGAATCCGCCTTCCCCGATGATTTGAAGGTTGACGGGCATCTGACGCCATCCCTTGCCGGAAGAATCGCTTCGGAAGCACAGGTTAAGAACCTCATCCTTACACATTTTTATCCCGAGTGTGAAGGGGTGGATATCAAAGCGCAGTGTGGAAAGGAGTACGGCGGAACGATCGTGTGCGCCGAAGATCTCATGCAGATTACGGCAACGGGAGGATCTGTGGATATTATGATATAGAACCTTCCGTGTTTTTCTGTTGATCTACCAACAAACTGGAATTATTATGAAAATACGATTACCCGCACATAAAACCAAGATAATATGCACTATTGGTCCCGCCTCGCAGTCTGAAACGGTTCTTTCTGATATGATGCAAAACGGTATGACTATTGCCCGAATCAACTTTTCCCATGGCACACAGGCGGACCACCAACAGACAATCTCCTCCATACGGGCCGTCTCAAAGAAACACAATGGAAGATGCCCTGTACTTGTCGATCTCCCGGGCCCGAAAATGAGGATCGGTAAACTTGCCGCGGAACCGCTTTTTTTAAAGAAGCAAACAGAAGTTACCTTAACTACCAGAGATATTCCAGGTACTCCGTCTCTCATCCCGGTGACCTACAGGCGCCTTCCGGACAGCGTTTCGCCGGGAAGTGTTATTTATCTGAACGATGGGTTTATTGAACTAAAAGTTATTGCTGTTTTGAAGGATGAGGTCCGGTGTATTGTTACAACAGGAGGAGCGATCCTTTCCGGAAAAGGGATCAATCTCCCCGGTGCAAAAATCTTTATGAACCCCGTTACCAGCCGGGATCTGGAACTGATGGAATTTGCCCTGGAGGAGGGGATTAACACCTTCAGTCTTTCTTTTATTGAGACGGCGGACGATATACGGCTGGCAAAGTCGTTTGCCCGTGAAAAAGGTCACGACGTTAACATTGTTGCAAAAATAGAACGGTTGGCGGCGGTCGAGAACATTGATGAAATCCTGAAAGTCGCAGATGCTATTATGATAGCGCGGGGTGATCTCGGTGTCGAAATCCCCATCGAAGATATACCTGTTGTCCAGAAACAGCTGATTCGAAAGGCTAATCTTTCCTGCCGTCCAATTATAACGGCTACCCAAATGCTGGAATCGATGATCGATAATACCCGTCCCACCAGGGCGGAGGCGACTGATGTCGCCAATGCCATCCTGGACGGTACTGATGCAGTTATGATGTCTGAGGAGACAGCAATTGGTCACTATCCAGTTGAAACTGTGAAGATAATGTCGCGTATTGCTACAGCGCTGGAAAAGCAAAGGCACACGATCAGATCATCCGTTTTTCTTCGGGAACAGCTTAAGGAAGAGCTGATTGTTCGACAGAAATCCGTTCCCGACACTGTTTCTCTCAATGTATCAGAGACGGTTCGGGCATTGGAGTGTCCTTTTGTTCTCACAGCTACCTCGGGAGGGATGACGGCACGCCGCGTATCCCGGTTCAAGCCGGATAGCTGGATTATTGCTTGCAACAGCGATGAAAGAGTCTGTGATTTCCTTCTCTTCTCCTATGGTGTTTTGCCCATGCTAATGAAAACAGGTACCAGAAAATGGTACATGAGCCTGATACGCCACCTCAAAGATTCAGGGTTGCTCAGAAAGGGAGACAGAATTATTCTAACGGAGGGCAAATTTTCAGGAAAAACGGGAGGAACTGACTCTCTTGGAATTATTACGATCTCATAATTGTTGGTGAGGGTCGAAATAGTGGTTACAGGGCTTCGAAACCGATGAGGCCACCTCGAACAGAGAGTGCGAGATTGAATCTTCACACTATCCCGCCTGAACATGGTCTTCCCTTGTGTCCCGACAGGTTCTTGAGAATTCTCGATTTCCACGGGAAACGGTTCGTTTGTATTCGCTCGCTCAGGCCCTGGCAATCAACTGTAAATGTACCAACAAGTTAAGCTTTGGTTCAGACTTTCTCAAACAGACCTCGTTCGACGTTCTTTCTGACGGTGCCGGAATCGAAAATCTGTCCGTTCATTACAATGTATACTCCCGGCGGCAACAACTGAACCGCGGCTATGGCACAGCCGATATTGAATTCCGCGTCACTCGATCTGAATCGTGCCGGCGCCATTGAACCGGTGAGAACGATCACTTTGTCGGGTATCGATCGGAGTGTCGCCGCGGTCTGCACCATGGTATCGGTTCCGTGCGTTAGTACAATGTGTCTGGATTTTTCTTCTCTGACCCTGCCGAGAATGATTTGACGATCCTCATCCGTGATGTCCAGACTGTCTTTCTTGAGGACAGATTCGGATTCGTACTCGAACCCGACATTTACTTCCCGTAATATTTCGAACAGACGCGAATCTCCAACCTGATATTCGTTCTTTCTGTCAAAGTAGACTTTGTCTATTGTGCCTCCGACTGTGAAAAATTTGATCTTCATGAGTGACACCCGGTTGTTTTCCCCGATGGGGATACTGACGGTTCATCCCGCGGGTCGCGGTGAACGACGTTCGTGAAAAAAGCAAAAAGGCGACCCTCGCACGGTGGATCGCCTTTTTTGCACCGGTAATACGCGAAGGAATTTACTCGTTCTGAAGGTCGGCAGCCAGTTGCACAAGAACCGCGACCTGATCGTCGGGCACACGGCCGCGCACGATGGCGCGACATACCCCATTTTTGTCCAGAAGGATCGCGTTTGCGCTGTCTTTCTTAAGACCCCACGCGCTTCTCACCGACGCGTCATAATCAAAAAGGATAACGGTCTTATATTTTTCCGCTTTTGCGGCGCCGAATGATTTAATGAGAAAATCGGGTTTCCATGATGACTTACAGTCGGCGATTCCTATCCCCTTATAGGTTGCATCGTTGAGAAGTCCCTCATCTTTCGCTTTTTTCATGGCCTCGGTGAAATGTTCATTCATATCTTTCTCGTCCGGGTCATTGTAGTTAATCAAAAGCACTTTGCCTGACCAGTTCTGCATTGTATACATTGTACCGTCCGCATCGGGGAGCGACCAGTCCGAAGCCTTGTCTCCGACCTGTAAATCGCCTGCGATCGCGCCTGAAACTGTCCATAGCAACACCAGTACTACTGTAAAAAATACTTTTTTCATCTCAGACCCTCCTTTTTATGTGAAAGTATCATGAAACAACAATTGTGAAAGTGGCGTGAAACAACTATAGGGTGGCAAAAACTGCATGTCAACCGGTTTTGAGTTGATCCGGCATTTTTCCTCAATACCTGATCTCGAAATTGTCAAATCCGGTTCCGGCTGACGGGGAATCTTCCATAATTTCAACTCCCTTTACCCGGGCAAAACGCGGCCCCTTTTTACACCAGGCTATCATTGTCTCGACCTCATTCTCGGTGCCTTCAAATACAGACTCGACTCTTCCGTCCTGCAGGTTTCTCACCCAACCCCTGAGACCCAACGCCAGCGCCTGCTTCTTTGTCTCGGCCCTGAAAAAGACTCCCTGGACGCGTCCGGTGACGAAGACGCGGACCCGTCGTGTGCCCGATTTCAGCGGGTGCCGATCCGACGGGTAGTTATTTAAATCCCGGAAGTGTTTCATTACCTTCTGCGCTTTCTCCGGTAAGTTTCATAAACTCTTCTTCAGTAATAACAGTTATTTTTAAGTCTCTCGCCTTGTCCAGCTTGGAACCGGGGGATGCGCCGGCGACCACGAAATCGGTGTTTCTGGTCACGGAGGAGGATGTCTTTCCTCCCAGAGATTCTATAATCTCCTTTGCTCTGTTTCTCGAAAACCGTTCAAGTGTTCCTGTAAGAACGAAGGTCTTTCCCGAGAGACTGCCGGATACGGTCCGGGTTTCAACAGGTGTGACTCCGGCATTCTTGAGCCGTTCAACAGTTCTGAGATTAGAGGGTTCCCGGAAAAAGGCTGTAATGCTGGCGGCGATTTCAGGGCCGATTTCTTTAATGGATAAAAGAGTCTCTTCGCTTGAGCTCATTATGGTATCCAGTGTTGTTAAGTTGCGTGCCAATATCTTTGAGATATGTTCGCCTACATGCCTGATGCCCAGAGCAAATAAAAATTTCTCCAGGGGGGGATTTTTCGATTCTTCCAGAGAGGACAGGAGGTTTCGGGCGGATATCTCGCCCATTCTCTCGAGAGCGGTCAGATTGTCTTCCGTAAGGTAGTAGAGATCGGCGGGGTCGCCGATGATTCCGCGCTCAGACATTTGCGATATCAATTTTTCGCCCAACCCTTCGATATCCATGCCGCCCCTCGAGACAAAGTGCCTGAGATTTTCCCTGATCTGTGCGGGACAATCAAGATTGATGCATCTGTGCGCTGCCTCGCCTTCGAGGCGGACAACCTTTGAGCCGCATACCGGACAGTTGTCGGGAATCCCGAAGGGCGGTTCATTCTGATGAGCCGACGGTTCGACCGTCCTGACGATTTCCGGTATGACATCGCCCGCCCGCTGTACGATCACCGTATCGCCTATATGAACATTCTTCTTGTTAATTTCATCCTGGTTATGCAGTGTCGCCCGGCTGACCATTACACCGGCGACCCGAACGGGTTTCATCAACGCGACAGGAGTCAGGGTTCCTGTTCTCCCGACCTGGATAATAATGTCCTCGATAACGGTTGTGGCCTGTTCCGCGGCGAATTTGCAGGCTATGGCCCACCGGGGACTCCGTGAAACGGAACCAAGACGATCCTGTGTCTCTGTGGAGTCGACCTTGATAACCGTCCCGTCTATCTCGTAGGGAAGGGTGTCTCTGATTGCAGTCATTTCATGATAATAGGCGATACATTCCCGGATGTTCCCCGCCCGTTTCCCGTAACGATTGACGGGAAAACCCCATTCGGTGAGGCTTTGGAGAAAATCCCAGTGACTCCGGAATGATATCCCTTCGGCGAATCCCATGGCATAACAGAATATTGCAAGCGGCCTCTTTGCGGTAATCTGTGGATCAAGCTGGCGCAGTGAACCTGCCGCTGCGTTTCTGGGGTTTGCAAAGGGGGCTTCTCCGTTCTCTTCCCGCTGTCTGTTAAGCTCGCGGAAGGCGTCGGTGCCTATGTAAACTTCTCCCCGTATCTCGATTTTATCGGGAATTACTCCGGCGGTTTCGGGGGAGGATGGTATTCTCAGGGGTATCTCGTGTATGGTCCTGAGATTTTGCGTGATATCCTCTCCGGTCACCCCATCTCCCCGTGTTGAGCCTGATACCAAAACCCCCTTTTCATATAGGAGGTTAACGCTTATACCGTCAAGCTTCGGTTCAACCACAAAGGATATGTCTTCCTGTGTGTCCAGAAGGCGCTGTAGACGTTCATTGAATGATATGATTTCCTCTTCGGTGAAGGCGTTGGCGAGGCTCAGCATGGGGGACAGGTGTCGAATGCTGTTGAACTTTTCAAGGGGGGCGGCCCCGACGCGCTGGGTAGGGGATGTGCGTATATCAATATACTGTCTGAATTCGTCTTCGAGTGAAACCAGTTCCCGCATCAGACGATCATATTCTAAATCGGGTATTTCAGGATCATCCAACTGGTAGTACCGCTTGTTGTGGTAGTCAATCAGATCCCGAAGTTCTTCTATCCGTTTTATTGCCGCCTTTTCTTCCATTATTTTATCCGCTTAAGATATGACGGTGTATCCGAAGCTGTCGTTTTCTCTTCAGAGGCAGTATCTTTTTGTCGGGTGAGGATTTGTTTATTAAAAATATTGTTTTTAACCTTCACCGAGTTGATAATAAAAAAAATAATAGCCGATCTTTCCCACTCCTCTGTTGTGTCGAAATCTTCCAGTCTGGCCTTGTATTTTTCCCACAGACCGCTCAGTGATGCCTCGTCAAGGGCGAGAATTCTTTCAGCGATATTTTGCAGCGCTTTCTCAATCATTATAGGACTCTCAATAAACGATTTCGATAAGATATTAGCTATACGCCTGGCAAATGTCAAACCAAAAGCGGTAAAATAACCCTTGTCTTTTTATTTTAGATATAATAGGGAATTGACTGTTGGTTATTATGAAAATAGGTGTTATTTCCGATACTCATCTTTATGGTTTCAACGACAGGCTTGAGAAGATCGTAGAAGATTATTTCCACGATGTTGACGTTATACTGCATGCGGGAGATATCGTCGAGGTGGAAGTCCTTGATGTTTTCAAAGGCACGGAGTTGTACGCCGTCAGCGGAAATATGGATCACGATTCGGTCAGGAGGGTGTTTCCCGAAAAACGGATACTGGAGATAGCGGGCCGGAGCATAGGCATGATACATGGCTGGGGGTCTCCGTCTGGGTTAGAAGAAAAAATAATTGACGAATTTGAGGATGTTGACTGTATAGTATATGGTCATACGCACCACGCCGTGAATGAAACAAGAGATGGCGTGTTGCTCTTCAATCCCGGGTCACCTACGGACCGGAGATTTTCCAGGCACAACTCGGTTGGAATACTCGATATTGAAGAAGAAATAACCGGAAGAATCATAACCCTGTAACAGTAAGGCGGGATATAAACAATGGACAGCATAATGGCTCCCGGGAGAATACGATATATCAGGGGTAAAAAGCCGGAGGGCTGTGTCTTTTGCTCAGGCTCTGCAAGAGAGGAAGACCTTGTCTTGTATGAGGGGAAGCTTTGTTATATTATGATGAACAAATATCCGTATATTTCGGGGCATCTTTTAGTGGTTCCCTTCCGACATATATGTGATATAGAAAAGATGAACGCTGAAGAAAAACTTGAGATGATGGAACTCACCGATATGGGTGTGAGGGCTTTGAAAAAAACCCTTGCTCCCGAAGGGTTCAATATAGGGTTGAACCTGGGGAAGGCCGCCGGTGCAGGCGTTGATGATCATCTGCATATACATGTTGTTCCCAGATGGCTGGGTGATACCAATTTTGCTACGGTAGTGGGAGAGGTCAGGGTTATCCCGGAGGATATCGCAGAAACCCGGAACACTTTATTGCCTTACTTTCTTAAAAAGAGGGGAGATGTAAAATGAAGCTTCTTTATACGATCATTATAGGGTTGATTATGCTGTTTATCATTACCTTCTCTTTGGTAAATGACAGTCCTGTTCAGCTCCAGTATTACGGGTTTATAGATGTCAGTATGGCCGTATATATGTTGATCTTTCTGTCCTTCGGTGTAGGTATAATATTTGCCGGCTTTATGGGCATAGTTGAAAGAATGAGACTTGTACGGGAAGTAAAGAAGCTAAAGAGAAATATCAGAACACTTGAGAAAAAAATCCCGGCGGAAAGCATCCCCGCCGTTAAAGGAACTGAAACCGAGAAAACAACAAACGGGTTTAGTTCTTGAAGCGTGAGTATAGCACCTCGTATTTTCAGGAGAAATTACCCGCCACAATCCGTTGTGTCCCCCTTCAGTTTTTCTATTGCGTGTTTCAGGGCCGGAAGGAGAATCGCCAGGTTTTCCCGGGCGCCTCTGGGACTTCCGGGCAAGTTTATAATCAGGGATTGTCCCCGCGTTCCTGCAACTGCCCGTGATATCATCGCATGAGGTGTTTTTTTCAAGCTTTCCGCGCGCATTGCCTCTCCCATGCCGGGCAGTTCTTTTTCTATTACCTCCAGAGTCGCGTCGGGCGTTACGTCACGCGGGCTCACACCGGTTCCGCCGGTTGTGATAACCAGATCGAGATTCTTCCTGTCGGTATATTCCAACAGTATATCTTTAATAACCTCTTTTTCGTCGGGAATTATTTCGTGGTCGGTAACGCGGATATCGACCTCATCCAGCATGCGAAGAATTTCGCTGCCGCTCACGTCCACCCTCTCGCCGCGTGAACCCTTGTCACTTACTGTTATGACTCCACCGACAATCATATCAATGTCCGTTCCGCACCTTTCCAGGTGTGGGGCTCACGGCCGGCGGCATCTCAGAATTATCTCTTCCGTATATCACTGCTTCGCCCGGCACCGCGACCCTCGAACCCGTGAATCCCCGAGCCCGTTTTAGGCCTCTTCGGTTTTCGATTTAGCGATGACTTTTTCCTGCAACTGTGCGGGGAGTTCCTCATAGTGAGATATCTCATACGAGAATGTGCCCCTGCCGCTGGTAATGGATGTGAGGTCAGGCGCGTATGAGAGGATCTCGGCCAGCGGAACCTGTCCCTTGATGACCTGATTGAGCCCGACCTTGTCCATACCCAGAACTCGTCCCCGCCGGCTGTTGAGATCGCCGATCACATCTCCCATATACTCGTCGGGTATCTCAATGCTTATGTTGGCTATGGGCTCCAGGAGCGTAGGCTGACAGTCCTGAAATCCCTTCTTGAAACCCATCGACCCTGCGATCTTAAAGGCCATTTCAGAAGAATCCACGGTATGATATGTCCCGTCGACGAGGGAGACCTTTACGTCCACGATAGGATACCCGGCCAGAATACCTTCAGCCATCGCCTCGACGATACCTTTCTCCACGGCCGGGATGTATGTCTTTGGAATAACCCCGCCGACAATCATATCGACAAATTCGAATCCGCCTCCGCTGGGGAGGGGTTCAATTTCGAGCCAGGTATCACCATATTGTCCCTTACCGCCCGATTGTTTTTTATATTTACCCTGTACCCTCGTTTTGCCTTTGATGGTTTCTTTATACGGAACTTTCGGTTTTCGAAGTATTACATCAACACCAAACTTTCTCTTGAGTTTCTCAAGAGTGACGTCGATATGCATCTGGCCGACGCCGGAGAGAATAGTTTCTCCCGTCTGGGGGTCTCTCCGAATTGAAAGGGTCTGGTCTTCGTCGATCAGCCGGTTCAGGGACGAATGTATCTTTTCCTCATCCCCCTTGGATTTGGGCTCAACGGCATAATTGATGACCGGATTTATCAGAGGAACCGTATCATAGATAATGGGCGATTTTGGGTCGCACATGGTATCGCCGGTGGAGGTTTCTTTCAGCTTGGCCAGGGCGGCAATGTCTCCGGGAATCAACGATTCCACCGGAACCTGAGTTCTCCCTTCCAGGTAGAAGATATTTCCGCATTTCTCGCTCAGATCCTTTGCCGGGTTATTGAAGACAAAATCCGATGTCAATGTTCCCGAAAAGACCCTGAACAGGGTCAGTTTGCCCGCATACGGATCGGCGATCGTTTTGAATACCATCGCCGAAAACGGTGCTTTCTCATCCGGTTCTCTCTCGTCCTTTTCGTCAGTGCCCGGCTTTTTCCCCACGGAGATTCCGCGATCAACAGGTGAGGGGAGAGAGCTTGCAATGAGATCCATGAGGGGAACAGTGCCAGTGTTGTTAAGAGTCGATCCGCATGTGACAGGGATCAGATCGCCTGAGAGAACTCCCTTGCGGAGCCCGCTCTCTATATCTTCGACAGAAAGGTCACCCTCTTCCAGGTACTTGTCCATCAGCTCCTCGTCACATTCAGCTATATCCTCCACCATGGTCTCCCGGTATGCCGTTGCATTTTCAAGCAGGTCCCCGGGTATATCTTCCTTCCTGGGTTTCCCTTTGGGATCATCAAAGATGAGTGCCTTCATATTCACAAGGTCTAGAATGCCTTTAAAGGATTCTTCGGAGCCTATCGGAAGATAGCAGACGGTTGCTTTCTTCCCCAGTTTATTGTTTATATCATCTACTGTCTTGAAAAAATCGGCGCGTTCCCTGTCCATCTTGCTGATATATATAATACACGGAAGAGAGAGTTCGTCGGCGTATCTCCATATTCTTTCCGTTTGAAATTCAACTCCGCCCACGGCATCCACCACGACTATCACGCCGTCAGCGATGCGCAGGCTGTATTTGGTGTCCATGAAGAAATTGGAATCGCCGGGGGTATCGATAATATTTACCTTGTATTTGTTCCATTCAAAGAAGTTTATAGCTGAGCTTATGGATATATGTCTCTTCTGCTCTTCCGGCTCAAAATCCAGAGAAGAGGTTCCGTCATCGACCCTTCCGGGCTTATCGTATTTTCCGCTTAAAAACAGGAAAGATTCGCAGAGAGAGGTTTTCCCCGCTCCTCCATGTCCGGTTACCGCAATGTTTCTGAGTGAAATTGAATCGTATTTTGCCATAATGCTCCCTTCCTGTACTTTTTGGTGGTATTATAACCGCAGTTGCTTAGCCCATTCCATCTTCCAAAGTCAAGATAAATTTCTGTATTCCGAACGGAATCCCGGAAGGATTTGATTGACCGTCGTCCAGGATTATGATATATAAACCTTTTTGTAAGGTTAGATTCATTTAGATTGAGAGAGGTACGTGAAAAGAAATGTTTAATGTGGGAGATATGGCAGTATATCCGGCACATGGGGTAGGCATTATCGAGGCTATAGAAATTAGAAATGTCATGGGGAGCGAACAATCCTTTTACGTGATGAAGATACTGGGCAATAACGCGACTATTATGATACCGCGGAATGGGGCTGAGTTTGTCGGTCTCAGGGAGGTTATTTCGGAAGAAGAGATACCCGTGGTCTACGAAATATTAAAAGAGAAGAATGTGGCGGTAGACAAACAGACGTGGAATAAGAGGTATAAAGAGTACTGGGAAAAGATAAAGACAGGATCTGTTTATGAAATAGCGGGAGTATTGCGCGATCTCTTTACATTAAAGGTTGACAAGGATCTGTCGTTCGGCGAGAGAAAGATGATGGACACCGCGAAAAGTCTGTTGATACGAGAAATCTCAATAGCAAGCGATTGTGATGAGGCAGAAGTAGAAGAAAACCTTAAGGTGATATTTACGGCATAATACCTTCCGTTTTGCTCTTTGAAAGAATAATAAATTCTTAAATATTGATGATATTATATACACGAGCATTTCTGCGATTTTAGCGGTTTACGGAAGCAGAAACAATTCGTTTTATACGTTTATTATTATACCCATATATATCATATTATTTTTTTGTAACATCAATATTAGGAGGTGAATTTTGATTATAAGGTTTTTGCTTATAGTGGGCTGTTCTATAGGCGGTTATTTCATTGCTCTGCAGTATCATACATTTCCGCTTTCATTGATAGGTTTGGTAGCAGGCTTTTTTCTTTCATTATTTGTAATACAGCTCGAACAGGCCATAAGAAAACTTTCCCTGAGGGTTATAGCCGGCGGTGTTATCGGGGCGGTCCTCGGGCTTTTAATTGCCTTTCTTTTTGCCTATAGCCTGAAATTTATGCCAGGGCTGGAGAAACAGGAGGTCATTCCATGGGGATATCTTTATTTTATAACCACCTGTATCCTGGGATATCTCGGCCTGGTTATCGGCTCAAAGAAGGTTGAAGAGTTTTCCTTTCCCAGGTCCAAAGCTTCAAAAGACGACAATAATAAGGATTACAGAATACTCGATACCAGCGTGATTATTGACGGTAGAATGGCTGATATATGCGATACGGGTTTTGTCGAAGGGAGTCTGATCGTTCCCCGTTTTGTGCTGGATGAACTGCAGCAAATCGCCGATTCCTCCGATCATATGAAGCGATCGAGGGGGAGGAGGGGGCTGGATATCCTTAACCGAATGCAGAAAAGCGCCGGGATACGGATCGATGTCGTGGATATTGACTTCCCGGAAATAAAGGGTGTTGATGCAAAACTTGTCGCCCTTGCCAAACAGGAGGGAGGCAAGATAGTAACCAACGACTACAATTTAAATAAAGTAGCTGAATTGCAGGGTATAAAAATCCTGAATGTCAATGAGCTTGGAAATGCGTTAAAACCCCTGGTTCTGCCCGGCGAGGCACTGACTGTCCGGGTCATAAAAGAAGGAACGGAAGCGGGTCAGGGCGTCGCATATCTTGATGACGGCACCATGGTGGTTGTGGATAACGGGAGCAAGCACATGGGAGAAAATGTCGGGGTTGTCGTAACCAGTGTTCTTCAAACAACGGCAGGAAGAATGATTTTTTCCAGCATAAAGGGTGATGAACACTAAGGGGTATCCGCCTGGACATAAAGAAGGCACGCCGAACCGACGCATTTTTCAATCGAAGATAATGAGGCCGGCAGCCTGAATATTCCCCGGATCTTGAAAGAACTATCTCGTTCCCGGGGCACGTAATAGTAAATAGAAGATCATTTATTATGGTGCAATCAATTGCGATTATCGTTGCCGGGGGATCCGGGAAGCGGATGGTGTCCGATCTTCCAAAGCAGTTTCTCTCGCTGGCCGGCATACCGGTATTAGCCCGGACGCTTGCCATATTCGAAGATTCTGCATCTATTGCCCGCATCGTACTTGTGGTTCCGAAAGAGCATGTAAAATATGCGCGAGATGAAATTGTTCTCACGCACCACATTCGTAAAGTTGAACATATACGGGCCGGTGGAGAAACAAGGCAGGATTCCGTCAGAAAGGGCCTGGAGGTGGTCGACGATAGAGACGATGTTATTGTTATTCATGATGGTGTCAGACCCTTTCTCACGCAGGAGCTCATAGACCGTTCCGTTCTTGAAGCCTCCAGAAGCGGGGCGGTGGTTCCGGTAATTCCCCTGACGGATACGGTTAAAATAGTCGGTCATGACGGAGTTGTAATAGATACCCCCGGAAGAAATACCCTGCGCTGCGCTCAGACGCCTCAGTCATTCAGGAGAGAAATCATCCTTGAGGCATACAGAAACGCTTTCAGGGAGGGGTTTTACGGCACGGATGACGCCTCCCTGGTGGAGCGTATGGGTGTATCCGTGAAGACAATTCCGGGTTCGCATGATAATATCAAGATTACCACGCCGGAAGACATTATCCGTGGTCAATATCTCCTGAAAAAATCGGAATAGCCACATGAGAATCGGTTTTGGATATGACAGCCACAGGCTGGTGGAAGGAAGGGAACTGTTTTTGGGGGGGGTAATGATTCCCCATCAAAAGGGGCTTCTCGGTCATTCCGATGCTGATGTGCTGCTTCATGCTGTGTGTGACGCTATCCTTGGTGCTGTCGGAGAGGGTGATATCGGGAAACACTTTCCGGACAGTGACCCCGCTTTCAAAGGTATATCGAGCATGGAGTTATTGAGCGCGGTTAATGAGCTTGCAGGCGGAAAGGGATATCGTATTAATAATATTGATTCGACAATTGTCCTCGAAGAACCGAAGTTAAAAACATATATAAACAAAATGGTTTCAAATATATCCGGTCTTCTGGATATGGATCCGGGTTGTGTGAATGTAAAGGCCTCAACCAATGAAGGCATGGGGTTTACCGGACGGGGTGAAGGTATTGCCGCTTTTGCGGTGGTTACCGTGATACGAAGGGAATGAAGAATGTGTAATAATACTGTTACTGCTTTTGAATGTGGTCTTTTTACCGTTGTTGAAAACACTGAGTCTGACAGGGGATGAATTCGTGAAATACATAAATGAGATTGATATTAAGGGTAAAACGGTACTTTGCCGGTTCGATTTTAACGTTCCGTTGGATGAGAATCTACATATCACCGATGACAGGAGGATAAAGACGGCACTTCCCACAATCAATTACGTGCTGGATGAAGACGCGCGGGTGATTGTTATGGCCCATCTGGGCAGACCGGAAGGAAAAGTCATCGATTCGTTCAGTCTAAAACCCGTGGCAAAAAGACTGTCACGTCTCCTTGACAAGGAAGTAATACTGGCAAAGGACTGTGTCGGCGACGAGGTAAAAGCGCTGATAGCTGATATGAGGCCGGGCAGCGTGGTTATGCTGGAAAATCTCCGATTCCATCAGGAAGAAATGGATAATGACGATGATTTCTCGCGTGAGCTTGCCGGGTATGCCGATGTGTATGTGGATGATGCTTTTGGAAACGCCCATAGAACGCATGCTTCCAATGTTGGAATAACGAAATTTGCAAAAGAGTCCTGTGCCGGTTTTCTGATGAAGAGAGAACTGAACTACTTCAGCGTTACGCTGGAAGACCCATTTCGCCCCTTTGTCGCCATAATCGGCGGCTCAAAGGTATCGGGAAAGCTCGAAGCCCTCGAAAATCTCATTGGAAAAGTTGACAAAATGATAATAGGGGGAGGGATGGCTTTTACCTTTCTGAAGGCGATGGAATGTGAGATAGGAAAATCAATTATAGAGGATAATCTCGTTGATACGGCGCGCCGGGTTATAGAAATCGCAAAACGAAAGGGTGTAAAATTATATCTTCCCGTTGATTGCGTAATAGCGGAAAAGGCCGACCCCAAAGCGGTGACGAAGCTTGTTCCGGTGCAGGAAATAGATCCCGGCTGGATGGGACTTGATATAGGGCCTGCGTCCATTGCCCTCTTTCGCGAGGCGCTCGGCGACGCGAAGACCATCATATGGAACGGTCCCATGGGGGTGTTCGAGATCGACGCCTTCAGCATGGGAACATTTTCCATGGTTCACACGGTAGCCCAGTCCCACGCCCTGACGATTGTAGGAGGGGGCGATACGGATGTTGCGGTTCACAGAACGGGTGAAAGCGACTATATCACATATATTTCCACCGGGGGCGGCGCGTCACTTGAACTTCTCGAAGGGAAAACGCTGCCTGCGGTCGAAGCACTCGATGAATCCGAAAAGAGGATGAATTGATCTGGTGCCGCTGCATCATCGATTACAGCAGGACAGGGCCTTATGAGAAACGTAAGGATTGTTTGTGAATATGACGGCACCTCGTACCATGGGTGGCAGATACAGCCGAACGGTATCAGTATTCAGGAAGTGCTCGAGAAAAAAATAGGAATCATCACACAGGAAAGGGTACGATTGATCGCATCGGGCAGGACGGATGCGGGTGTTCATGCCTTGAATCAGGTTGCCAATTTCAGAACAGAGTCGGGTATCCCTTGTGACAATCTTCTCAAGGGGATCAACAGCCTTCTTCCCGGAGATATTGTCGTAAAAGACCTGCGGGATGCGAACGATAGTTTCCACGCGCGTTACAGCGCGAAAAGCAAGATTTATCTCTACCGGATATTCAACAGTCCGGTGAGGACAGCCCTCCATAGAAACTATTCCTGGCATGTGCGCGCTCTTCTCGATGTAGATGCCATGAGAGAAGCAGCGATACTGCTTAAAGGAAGATACGATTTCTCATCTTTTTGCGCTTCCGGGTGCGATTCCGAAAACCATGTACGAACGATTATTGATACTTCTGTTACCGTGAAGGGCGATATGATTCGATTCACCGTTGAGGCAGACGGATTTTTGCGTTATATGGTCAGAAACATTGCAGGTCTGCTTGTTGATGTTGGAAAGGGGATTGTTACGCCTGCGCGCTTCAGAGAGATACTGGATGCGGCGGACAGGACACAGGCCGGTATTACCGCCCCACCGCAGGGGCTTTTTCTCAGGGAGGTGCGATACTGATGAGGATACTGGTGCTCGGCCATAAAGGTATGCTTGGAGCCGATCTTATGACCACTCTCGGCGGAGTTCATGATGTGACAGGTAAAGACATCGAAGATTTTGATATCGTATCGGATTCCGACTGCAGACGCGTGATTCACGAATCCGGTCCGGATGTGGTTATCAATGCGGTTGCCTTCACAAATGTAGACGGGTGTGAAACGGACGAGGCCGGCTGTTTTTCCGTTAATTCCGATGGAGTAAAGAATGTGGCCCAGGCCTGCGCGGGAGCCGATATCAGGCTGGTCCATTTCAGCACCGATTATGTGTTTGACGGCACCAAAACAGTTCCCTATGTAGAAGAGGATGAATGTAATCCCATCAATGTCTATGGGAGATCCAAGCTGAAGGGGGAGGAATATCTCAGAAATCTCTCAGATAATCACCTGCTGTTAAGAACATCCTGGCTCTATGGGAGGAACGGGAGGAACTTTGTCGGCGCGATAATAGAGAAAGCGGAAAAAACAGGCCGGTTGGAGGTGGTTGACGATCAGACGGGTTCGCCTACCTGTACAGTGGATCTGGCAGCGGCGGTAAAGATACTTGTTGAGGACAATCACCGTGGTGTCTTTCACGTGACGAACAGGGGGGCCTGCAGCTGGTATCAGTTTGCCTCGAAAATACTGGAATACAAAAAGATGAAGGACGTCACGATTGTTCCAATAAAATCAGCGGATTTAGGCAAGGGCGCGCCCCGTCCTGAATACTCGGTTCTCAGTTGCAGAAAATTTGCCGATTCTACACACAGGACGATGAGGTTCTGGCAGGTAGCGCTGCAGGAGTATCTGGCGCGTCTTCCCGCGCCATGAGGGAAATCGAAAAATGACTGTCACCGGCAACAACCATTCCCGGAGGGTATATCCCGTTCCAAACACGGGTTTTGCCCGGGCGTATCTTGTCGAAGGGAGCGAGGGATTGATGGCGGTTGATATCGGGAGTCCCGGATGCGCGAAGGACATTGCGCGGCATATAACCGATGTCCTGGGCGGGACGCTTGATGATTTGAAATATATAACCGCCACTCATTTTCATATAGACCATATCGGCGGAATAGGTCACCTGCTCGACATGTGTCCATCGACAACGAAGGTTCTTTTTAATTACATGGTAAAGGGGTATCTCAACGGAACAAAGAAGATATCCCTGATAAAAAACTGGTTTGTGGCCTTTCCCTCGGCGACAATGGTAAGCGTGCGCAGCATAAGGAGATTTTCACACCTTGGTGTCGAAAGCCTGACAGGAATTCCGCTTCCGGGACTGAGAAATATCATACGGCTTCCCTTCAGCCGGAACAGGATAGAGTATTTCGGTGATGAAAGAAATCGGATACATTCTCTCAACGGTACGGGCTTTGAAGGGTGGGAGGTTATACAAACGCCCGGCCACACAGAAGATTCTGTGTGTTTTTTCAACAAGACGACAGGGGAACTGCTCTCGGGGGATCTTATTATAACTATTTCCGGAGATGGCCGTGGAGAACTGAACAGGTTTCACTGGAACCGGAATGTTATCAAAGAATCCTATGATCATCTCCTGCGAACGATACATCCCGTAGTCATCTATCCGGGGCATGGTGAAGTGATAAGCGGCAGCGCGGATATTCTGTCGAAAGTCACGGTCTTCTAAACAATAGTAAGGGGTTTATGGTGCAGGAAAAAATAGTTGTCATGCCCGAAGAGCTCTCCAACAGGATAGCCGCGGGCGAGGTCATTGAAAGGCCCGCTTCCGTTGTCAAGGAACTTGTCGAAAACTCTCTTGATGCCGGCGCAACAGATATTTTTGTTGAACTTGAAGGTGGTGGAAAGCGTTCCATAAAGATTGTGGATAACGGCAGAGGGATAGACAGGGATGATGTCGCCCTGGCCTTTGAGAGACACGCCACCAGCAAGATATATACATTTGAAGATATCCATGTGATCGATTCTTTCGGGTTTCGCGGTGAAGCAATGGCGAGTATCGCCTCGGTATCCAGGATTGAGATGCTTACGAAGAGGAAGGGCGATCTTTCGGGTACGCGTGCGGTAATACGGGGGAGTAAAATTGAGGAGATTGTCGATGCCGGATGCCCTGTCGGCACCTCCGTAACCGTCAGCGATCTCTTTTATTCCACACCGGCCCGAATGAAGTTCATGAAGGGGGATTCAACCGAACAGACCCATTGCATGGATGCGGTATTACGATTAGCGATTTCCAATCCGGAAGTAAAGATGAGGGTTGTCGCAAAGGGAAGGACCGTACTTAATGTGCCGGGAACAAACAATCTTGCAGACAGAATCGCCCTTGTCTTTGGTTCTGACTTCGGGAAGCACACACTCGAAGTTGAAGGACGGCGGGGAGATGCGACCATTCGGGGGGTTATTTCCATGCCCGACCGCACGAGGGCAAACACGAAGGGGCAGTTCTATTTCGTTAACAACCGATTCATAAGAGACAGGCTCCTCAATCATTCGGTTATAACCTCGTACCGGAGATTAATAGAACCCAGGAGGTTTCCTTACGTTGTCCTGTTTATAGATATGCCTGCATCCGACGTCGATATCAATGTCCACCCGGCCAAAATGGAGGTGCGGTTCAGGAATCCCGGGGAGGTTTACAGTTTTGTTGCGGATACCCTTTCCAGGGCGTTATCCGGCATCTCTTCCGACCGCGCCGATTTTACACGGGCTTCTTTCGGGTCGGGGGTGAGCACTCAGAGAGACAGGGTTGAAGATGCCCTGCAGCGGTACACCGTACTGTCGGGCACTGAAAAAAGAAACTTTAACATGAATGTCGCCGAGGGTTCCGCGGGTTCCGTAACACAAACGCCGGGTCCATCGGGCGCGAAAGAACAGGCGAAAGAAGCGCCAAACCTTTTCAACGAGTATGATCTGCCGGGAGAAGCCATAACCTTTTCATCTCTCAAGTACCTTGGGCAGATTGCCGGTACGTATCTTGCCTTCTCCTCGGACGATGCCTTTATTCTGATGGATCAGCATGCGGCCCATGAGAGGGTGCTTTTTGAAAAACTGAAGGCTTCATCAAAGGAACGGACGTATATTCAGGGATTGCTGATACCGGAAGTCGTGAATCTTCAGCCCGGTCGTTTTGATCTGCTCATGAACAATATCGACGCACTGAAAGATACGGGGCTGGGCGTCGAGCGGTACGGTGAAAATACGATACTGATAAATCGGATCCCCGCTTTCTTAACCGGGTGCAACCTCGAAGAACTGATTCTCGATCTGACGGAAGAGATCAGGGATACGGGGAGAACTGAAAATCTGGAGACATTACGGGAAAAGATTCTTACCGTGATGGCGTGCAAAGGGGCGGTCAAAGCCAATCACAGCCTGTCTGATTCGGAAGTCGCGGCGTTGTGCAATGATCTTGATATGATCCCATTTGCGTCGACCTGCCCTCACGGGAGGCCTACCTATACGGTTCTCGAAGTACGGGATTTGGAGAGGATGTTCAAGCGAAGATAATGGATCATGAAACCCGGGATGTAAAACCTTCGCTTATCGTTATAACGGGTCCCACCGGAGTGGGAAAGACCGATCTGGCAATCAGGCTTGCCCGGAGATATGATGGAGAGATAATCAGTGCCGACTCGATGCAGATTTACCGGTATATGGATATCGGCACCGCAAAACCATCTGCCGAAGAGAGGGCTCGTGTACCCCACCATTTGATCGATGTCGTAAATCCGGACGAAGAATTCAATGCCTCAATGTTTGTAAAAAGAGCCGATGAGGTAATCGCTCTTCTTCACAGCAGGCGGAAAACGATATTTGTGGTAGGTGGTACCGGGCTCTACCTGGAGGCTCTGCTCGGCGGACTCTTGAATGCCCCCGGTGCTGACATGGGACTTCGCGATTCCTACAAAAGAGAGGCCGCGCGCCATGGAAATGAATATCTTTACAGGCGATTGAAGGATATGGACGAAACAGCGGCCGAAAGGATACACCCGAATGATCTTGTGAGGACAATCAGGGCGCTTGAAGTACTGGAACATACGGGGCAGTCTATCGCCGAAATACAGGGGGAACACGGATTCAGCGATAGTGCGTATGATTTTGTGAAAATAGGCCTTACTATCGAAAGAAGAGTTCTATATGAGAGGATAAATGACAGGGTTGAAAAGATGATGGAGGCCGGACTTGTAGATGAGGTAAAAACGCTTATCAACAGAGGGTACGACGAGTCACATCGGCCGATGCAATCGATGACCTACAGGAACGTTGTATCCTTTATACGGGGAGAACAGAGCGAGGAGGATATGATACGATTGATCAAACGAGATACGAGACACTATGCGCGGAGACAGTTGACGTGGTTCAAGAGAGACCCCGACATCAAATGGTTTGCCCCTCAGGATGAAAGTATGATAAGTGGCATAATCGAAAATTTAGCATGATCGATTTATGCTCATTATAATACCTTAAGAAGGACGCGTTATGAAGAATGAAGAGTTAAATAAGTCGTATGAATCTTTTGATATTGAGAAAAAATGGTACCAGCGCTGGCTTGATGAAGGCCTGTTCCGGGCGGAGGATACAAGTGACAGAGAACCCTTCTCGATAGTGATTCCTCCCCCGAATGTTACCGGGATACTGCATATAGGACACGCCCTTAACAATACCCTGCAGGATATTATAGTGAGGTATAAGAGAATGCAGGGGTACAATACGCTGTGGATGCCCGGTACCGATCACGCCGGGATAGCTACTCAGAATGTGGTGGAACAGCAACTCGCCGGAGAAGGGACGACGAGGCACGATATAGGAAGGGAACAGTTTTTAGAAAAGGTGTGGGAGTGGAGGAAAGAATATGGCGGCGAGATCATAAACCAGTTGCACAAGCTGGGATGTTCCTGTGACTGGTCCCGGGAACGCTTCACCATGGACGAAGGACTCTCTCGCGCGGTCAGAGAGGTTTTTGTCCGGCTCTATAATGACGATCTTGTATATCAGGGTGATTATATCGTTAACTGGTGTCCGAGATGTCATACGGCCATCTCCGATCTCGAGGTTGAATATCAGGAAGAAGAGACAAGTCTCTGGCATATACGCTATCCGTATGCGGAGGGGAAGGGCGAGATAGTTGTCGCTACGACACGCCCGGAGACCATGCTGGGTGATACCGCGGTCGCAGTCAACCCCGAAGACAAAAGGTACGCGGATGTTGTCGGCAAGGAGGTAATCCTTCCAATTGTGAACAAACGCATACCGGTTATCTCGGACGACTACGTTTCCACAGAGTTCGGCACCGGTGCGGTGAAGATAACGCCCTCGGCGGACCCCAACGATTTTGCCATGGCACAGAGGCATGATCTTGAAGTGGTAACTATTATGGACGGAAATGCCATTATAAATGAAAATGGCGGGGTATATCAGGGGCAGGATTGTTACACCTGCAGGAACAATATTGTTGAAGATCTTAAAGCGGGTGGTTACCTTTTAAAAACAGAGCCGTATTCCCATAACGTGGGACGCTGTTACCGATGTAAGACTATTGTGGAACCCGCAGTGTCCAAGCAGTGGTTTGTCAAGGTAAAACCCCTGGCACGAACCGCCATCGCGGCAGTCGTAAAGGGGGATACAAAGATTATTCCTTCCATGTGGGAGGCCACCTATTTTGACTGGATGGACAATATACGGGATTGGTGCATTTCCAGGCAGATATGGTGGGGACACAGAATACCGGTGTGGTATTGCACCGATTGCGGAAACACCATAGTAACGGTCGAAGATCCCGACAGGTGCCCGGAATGTGGAGGAAGTTCCCTCAGACAGGATGAGGATGTTTTGGATACATGGTTCAGCTCCTCTCTCTGGCCCTTCTCGACGATGGGATGGCCCGACAAAACGCAGGCGCTTCAGACCTTCTACCCCACGTCACTCCTTATAACCGGTTTTGATATCATATTTTTCTGGGTGGCCAGAATGATGATGATGGGACTGTACGTTATGGGAAAAGTTCCCTTCGCGGATGTCTATCTGCACGCCCTGGTCAGGGACGAAAAGGGCGATAAGATGAGCAAATCAAGTGGAAATAGTGTTAATCCACTTGAAATGATTGATAAATACGGTGCAGACGCGCTACGGTTTACACTGGCGGCCTTTACCGCGCAGGGCAGGGATGTAAAGATGTCGGAAGAGCGTGTCAAGGGATATCGGCATTTCGTGAATAAGATATGGAACGCGGCCCGATTTTCTCTGATGAATCTCGAAGATTATCCGGGGGAAACCGACTTGAAGAAGGAAGCGTATTCGCTTTGTGACAGATGGATTCAAGACAGCCTTAACAGCGCCGTGGCGGATGTCACGAAAGCGCTTGACGAATACCGGTTCAACGATGCGGCGGGAAGAATCTATCAGTTTCTCTGGCATGAGTTCTGTGACTGGTATCTTGAACTGATAAAACCGGCGCTCTATGACAAACAACAATCACAGCAGACAAAGCGTGCCGCGCAACAGACATTGATCTCAGTATTAAAAACCACTCTCCAGTTGCTCCATCCGTTCATGCCCTTTATTACGGAAGAGATATGGCAGAAATTACCGACCGATGAGGGATACATAATGGTGAGCAGCTTTCCGGAGCCGGATGATTCTCTGCGGGATGAAGAGGCACGGGTTCAGATGGATCTCATTAAAAACATCATAAACAGTGTCAGAAATATACGGGGTGTAATGAATATAAACCCTTCAAAGAAGTTGAAGGCGGTTATTTCCGCACCCGATTACGATACGTTGTCCATTATGGAGACCGGGAGAGACTATATAAGGGATATCGCAAAGTTGGAAGAGCTGACCATGGAAGAAAATGCCCTTGAACCGAAGGGATCGGCGACAGGGGTGGTGGGGGCTGTTAAGGTCTATGTGTTACTTGAAGGCGCCGTTGATGTCGAGGCCGAAAAGATGAGGCTGGAAAAAGAGATGAAGAAACTCGATAAAGACCTCGGTTTCATTTCCAAAAAACTGGGAAACCAGGACTTTCTGGAAAAGGCGTCCAGGGATATCGTTGAGAAAGAAGAGAACAGATTTCGGGAGCTCAGGAAAAAAAGCGGAGTACTGGAAGACGCGCTGAATAGACTTCGTAATATAGCGTGAGGAATACCATGATCTCAGATATCGCAGTGAAGACCCTTATCCGCGCAGCGCTTGATGAAGATATAGGCTCGGGCGATCTTACCACGGCCGCCATTCTGACAGGTGATGAAACCGGTGTTGCGCAGGCGATTTCGAAGGAAGGGATCATCGTCGCGGGTATCGATGTCTTCAGAAACGTATTCCATGTTCTGGATTCGTCTCTGGGTATTGAGACATATTTTCACGACGGCCAACCGGCCCGGAAGGGAGAAATTCTTGCCGGTGTATCGGGAAGCATGAAAAGCATTCTCCTTGCTGAGCGCGTGGCGCTTAATTTTTTTCAGCGGATGTGCGGGATTGCCACGATGACACACAAATATGTTGAAGAAGTGAGAGATACCGGAGTCAGAATACTGGATACAAGGAAGACGACTCCGACCCTGAGGACCCTTGAAAAATACGCGGTAAAGGCAGGAGGGGGATATAATCACAGGCGTGGTCTGTATGACGGTGTGATGATCAAGGATAATCACATTAGCGCCGCCGGGGGTATTTCAAATGCGGTCAAAAAAGTAATCGGGACTATTCCTTCCACAGTGCGGGTCGAAGTTGAGACAAAAAATCTTCAGGAAGTCGAAGACGCACTCGCCTCGGGAGCCGATATAATCATGCTGGATAACATGGGAACAAGTGAGATGAAAAAAGCCGTTTCTTTCATCAACAAGAGAGCGCTGGTCGAAGCCTCGGGGAATGTCACCCTGTCAAATGTCAGGGAGATCGCAGAGACCGGTGTAGACTTCATTTCTGTCGGGACCCTTACTCACTCCTCACCCGCCTCCGACATATCTCTCCTATTCAAGGATACGAAATAGCTACCAGGGTACCCCAGTCCGGAACAGGAAACCATGGATCGAGAGTTTAATAAAACCAATCTGGAAAACGGTATTGCCGGTGGTCTCATTGGAAACAGGATACACTTTTTTGACGAGGTTGATTCAACTAATAACCATGCCATTTCACTTGCCGATAATGGGGCCGGCGAAGGTGAGGTGGTAATAGCCGACCGCCAGACAGCGGGCAGGGGCAGGTTGCGAGACAGGAGGTGGCACTCGCCCCCGGGAAGAAACCTGTATACCTCAATTATACTGCGACCTGATATACAACCCGCTTCCGCTCAGAGATTGACTCTCGTCGCAGGAGTCGCCGTGGCTGAATTGCTTTCGGGGTATTGTTCTATCTCACTCAAGTGGCCCAACGATGTACTTGCGGGGGGCAGAAAAATCTCCGGTATCCTGACAGAAATGAGAGTGAGGGGACAAAATCTCGACTTTGTGGTTGTTGGGATCGGCATTAACGTAAATATGGAACCACTCGATTTTCATGACGAACTTCGCCCTGTGTCAACATCACTGAAGGAAGAGACATCATCCGGTATTTCACGTTTTGGTGTTGCCGTCGATCTGTACAGGATCTTTGAGAAATGGTACTGGATATTTCTCAACGAGGGATTTCTTCCCGTACGAGACAGGTGGATGGAATATTCGGGTTTAGTCGGGAAAACTGTTGAGGTAAAAAACAGGGGTGTTACGCAGAGGGGGACATGTCTGGGAATAGACAATGAAGGCGTGCTCCTTTTGATTGATGAGGAAAACAGAACAACACGTATACTCTCAGGAGATATGAATATCGCAAAAGGAAGGTGATCCGTTATGCTTCTGGTTATCGATGTGGGAAATTCAAATACCGTTGTCGGTCTTTATCATGATGATCAACTTTTAAATTACTGGAGAATTCGTACCGTATCCGATCACACGATTGACGAGTACGGAATGCTTCTGTTGAATTTGTACAGCACAAGCAAGACGAGTTCAAAATCCATTAACGCCGTCATCATATCATGCGTCGTGCCGTCCATGCTGAATATACTGGAACCCCTGTGCAGGAAGTATTTTCATGTCACCCCGCTTATTGTGGGTCCGGGTATAAAAACCGGTATGCCGATATACTATGATAACCCGAAGGAAGTAGGGGCCGACAGGGTTGTCAACGCTGTTGCCGCTCATGAAAAATATGAAGGTAATCTCATCATTGTGGATTTCGGGACCGCGACCACCTTTGATTATGTTTCAGAAAAGGGTGAATATATGGGTGGATGCATCGCTCCGGGTGTTGTTATATCGAGCGAAGCGCTCTTTGAGAAGGCCTCAAAGCTTCCCCCGGTTGAATTAAGCAGACCCAAGTTTATCGTTGCCAGAGATACCGTAAGCAGTATTCAGGGAGGCATCATGTTCGGTTATGCCGGTCTTGTGGATGGGATAGTGAACCGCATAAAAAAAGAAACCGGGACGGAGTCCACCGTTATCGCAACCGGAGGGTTGGCGAAAGTGATAACCGAGCAAACCGAAAGCATTGATCTTGTCGACGAGATGCTTACCCTGGAGGGGTTAAAAATAATTTATTCAAGAAACGTATGACATGACGATCGGGTTGTAAAACCACAAAGCCGATTATGACAAAATACGAGGTAACAAACCGGTATACCGGATACTGGAGAGAATAATTTTCACGGGTGTTTCATATCATTCGCAGTGACACTTTCGATTTTTACACAGCCAGCGTATGTGTATCCATCCATTTCTTCAGCGTTTTGATGGAACGCTCGGCATATAATCGCCCCCGTTCCCTCCTTGGCACCCTGCCTGTAAGGGGAGTAAACAGCCCGAAATTGACATTCATGGGCTGAAAAGTCTTGTAATCGGCGTTTGTAATGTGACGCAAGAGCGCGCCCAGTGAGGTTGTGCCTGGTAGTTCCTCCATACTCCTTCCCTCGATATATCGGAAGACATTTATTCCCGCCATCAACCCAATGGCGGCCGATTCCACGTATCCTTCAACGCCTGTGATCTGCCCGGCAAAAAAGATCGTGTCCTCGGATTTAAGCTGGAGGGATTTATTGAGCAGTATCGGTGAATTGATAAAGGTGTTGCGGTGTATGCTGCCATATCGTGCGAACTCGGCGTTCTCCAGCCCGGGTATCATTCTGAAGATACGTTTCTGCTCGGGCCACTTCAGCTTTGTCTGAAAACCCACCAGGTTGTACAGAGTGGCATCCCTGTTTTCCTGTCTGAGCTGGACGACGGCATGGGGTCGCTTTCCCGTCTTTGGATTGATAAGGCCCACCGGTTTCATCGGTCCGAACAGGAGAGTCTTCGGACCTCTCTTTGCCAGGATTTCAACAGGCAGGCATCCCTCAAAACAACGTTTGTCTTCAAAATCCCGAAGGGGGACCTTGCCGCCGCCTGATATTTCGCTCCAGAATTGTTCGTATTCCTCTCTTGTCATGGGACAGTTCAGATAGTCCCCTTCTGTATTCTCTTCGTATCTCGATGCCCTGAACACCGTGGAGAAATCGATGGAATCCGTCTCCACGACAGGTGAAATAGCATCATAGAAATAAAGATATTCGCTTCCGGTAAGGGACGATATTTTTATTGAGAGGGATTCGGATGTAAGCGGCCCGGTTGCTATGATTGCTATGGAATCTTCAGGAATGGAGGTAATCTCTTCTCGTACTATCCGGATTCCGGTGGAAGCGAGTCTATTTTCAATATGATGTGAAAAAAGAGTTCTGTCTACGGCCAGTGCTTTGCCTGCCGGAACTTCCGTGGCATCGGCGGCCTCCATTATTATCGACCCCACCGTACGCATCTCTTCCTTGAGCAGGCCGACCGCGTTCTCTATCGCATTGGAACGGAACGAATTGCTGCAGACAAGTTCAGCGAGGAGGGGGGAGCTGTGGGCCGGCGAGAACAAAATGGGTTTCATTTCGTAAAGAGTGACTTCGATCCCCCGTCTCACGAGTTGCCACGCGGCCTCACATCCCGCAAGACCGCCGCCTACAATGATAACAGGCTTTTCGCGTTTCATACTATGGAGTACCCGCTTTCACACCGTAACCCAGTCTCTGTATCCTATTCCCGATCTGTTGCCTTGTATCCGCATTCCTTATTAGGACACATTTTTATCACACCCTTGCCGCGTGAGTGTTTCTCAACCAGAAACGGATGCCCGCATACGGGACATTCTTCCGGTACAGGCTTGTCCCACAGGGCATAGGTACAGTTCGGGTAGTTCGAGCATCCGAAAAACGTTTTGCCCTTTTTTGAACGTCTCTCACAGAGGTTGCCGTCGCACCCCTCCTGCGGGCATTTTACCCCCGTATCGAGCGGCTTTGTGTTCTTGCATTCCGGATAACCGGAGCACCCGAGAAACCGTCCGAACCTGCCCTCTTTTATCACCATGTTCCTGCCGCACAGGTCGCAGATAATATCGGTTGTTTGCGCCTCCATTTTGCTGATTTCCCCATTTTCATCCTGTGCGATGTTGCCCGTGTTTTTGCATTCGGGGTAGTTGGAGCAGGCAAGAAATTTTCCGTTCTTTCCCCACTTTATTACCATGGGACTTCCGCACTTGTCGCATGTAAGATCGGTGGGTATCTCTTCTCTCTTGACATTTTTCATTTCTTCGCCGGCTTTTTCAAGTTCCGACTTAAAAGGGATATAGAAATCCTTTAGTGTTTTAAGTCGTGTGAGTTCCCCATCCTCGATCATATCCAGCATATTTTCCATGGAAGCGGTAAACTGCACATCCATGATGTTGGGAAAATTCTCTACGAGAAGTTCGTTGACAATTGTTCCCAGCTCCGTGGGATGAAATCTGCCCTTTGTAATTGTCGCGTATTTTCTATTCTGTATAGTGCTTATAATTGTTGCGTAGGTGCTGGGTCTCCCGATCCCTTTCTCTTCCAGCTCTTTCACAAGGGTCGCTTCGGAAAAGCGTGGGGGCGGCTGTGTGAAACTCTGTTGTGGATCCAGTGAAACCAGGGAGAGTTCTTCACCTGCGGAGACCTCCGGAAGCATTGAAGAGGCCGACTGAACGTGATCAGTGTTTTCATTTTCCCTGCTTTCCGTGTAAACGATACTGAATCCCGGAAATTTCATGACGGAACCCTGCGCGCGAAAAAGACAGCGGCCTGCCTCTATGTCAATACCTGTCTGGTCGAAAACGGCAGGATTCATCTGGCTTGCTATGAAGCGGTTCCATATCAGTTGATACAGCAGGAACTCGTCATTTTTGAGGTATTGCTTGATCTTTTTCGGCGCGTGTGCCGTTGCGGTGGGGCGTATCGCCTCATGTGCATCCTGAGAAGACTTTGACGATTTGAAGAACCGTGCCTTTGGAGGGAGAAAGGTGTCCCCGTAATTGTCTTTTATATACATCCGTGCGTCTTCCAGTGCTTCCTGCGTTACACGTACGGAATCGGTTCTCATATAGGTAATGAGACCGACAGGTCCCTCCTCTCCCAGCGATATCCCTTCATAGAGTTTCTGGGCCACGCTCATCGTTTTCTTCGCCGTGAAACGAAGTCTTCTCGATGCATCCTGCTGAAGCTTGCTCGTTGTGAAGGGGGGAGCGGGAGAACGTTTTACCTCCTTTCTTTCCACCTTTTTCACTACAAAGGAGGCATTTTTCAACTCGTCGAGAAGGTCCTTTGTCTGGGCTTCATTGACAAGTTTCAGCTTCTTCGAGCCTATTCTTGTCAGTCGCGCCTCGAAGGGAGGGGGTGTTTTCCCTTCCAGCACAGCGGCGATATTCCAGTATTCCTCCGATACAAACGCCCGGATCTCGGCCTCCCTGTCGCATATTATCCGTACCGCTACCGACTGGACACGCCCCGCGCTCAACCCGCGCCGTACCTTTTCCCAGAGGAGGGGGCTGATCTGATACCCGACAAGCCTGTCAAGGATCCGCCTGGTTTGTTGTGCCTCATATTTATTGATGTTAAGCTGCAGGGGATTGTTAATAGCCGCGATAACCGTCTTTTTGGTGAGGTCATTGAAGAGCACCCTGTAGATATTTTTGTTTCCGCCTATTTCGCTAGCCACATGCCATGCGATAGCTTCTCCCTCCCTGTCGGGATCAGGGGCCAGCAGGATGGTATCAGCTTTCTTCGCGGCTTTTTTCATTTCAGAGATAACTTTTTTCTTTTCGCTGATAACTTCGTAGGTCGGCTCAAAATCATTCTCAATATCAATCCCCAGTTTGCTTTTGGGAAGGTCTTTTATATGCCCCACGGAAGCTTTCACCTCGAACTCGGGGCCAAGATATTTTTTGATTGTTCGTACCTTGGCTGGTGATTCAACGATAAGAAGCGATCTGGACATTATTTCTCCTTTATAATGAATTTTTTACCCGGAAGCTGCTCTATATATCCGCCGAGTTCAAGGGACATGAGAATGCTCAGAATAGCATCTACCTGATAATTGGACTCGGCGGCCAGAGTATCTATGTGAACAGGTTCTTTGTCTATGCATTTCAGGATGGTTTTTTCGTCGTCGTTTAATTGTTCGGATGCGGCGGGATAGTCCGGCGGAGATGCTTCATCCGGTGTCGCGGAAGGCGCGCTGTCGGGAGGTATCTGCGGCGCTATTTCCTCCAGGATATCATATGTATTTTCGACAAGTTTTGCGCCCTCCCTTATGAGCTTATGGGTTCCCTTCGTTTTCGTGGAATCGATGCTGCCCGGCACGGCGAATACTTCTCTTCCCTGTTCCAGGGCGACCCGTGCCGTTATCAATGAACCGCTTTTCTCGTGGGCTTCAACCACGAGAACTCCCAGTGAGAGGCCGCTTATTATCCTGTTCCTGGCGGGAAAATTGGGGGCCAGCGGCTGGGTGGAGAAGGGAAACTCGCTAATCACGGCACCGTTCTCTTCAATTCGTTCAAAGAGTTTCCCGTTTTCAGGGGGGTAGATAACATCAATCCCTGATCCGAGCACGGCGATTGTTCTTCCCTTTCCGGCGATCGCTCCGGCATGGGCGGCCGAATCAATACCCCGTGCCATCCCGCTTACTACAGTTATTCCCTTCAGTGCGAGCTCGCGGCACAGTCGTTCCGTGGTAAATCTGCCGTACGTGCTTGCCATCCGGGAGCCAACTACGGCAATATTTATATCCTTATCGGAAAGAGTTCCCTTGACGTAGAGAATGGGTGGAAAATCGTATATCGTACGCAGCAGTTCGGGATACAGTGAAGAGTTGGATGTAATTATTGAAACATTCGACTTTTCGGCCAGTTCCAGTTCTTTTTCGACTCTCTCCCATCCGGCAAAATTTTTTATATCGGCGGCTGTCTTTTGCGTGATGCGTGGTATCGTCTGCAGGGAGGATACCGGTGCTTCAAAAACCGCCCGTGGAGAACCGAAGGCCTTTATAAGGTTATTGAACCCAACGTTTCCCACTCTCTCTACAAACTTCAGAGCAAGCCAGTATTTTATGTCGTTATGAGTCATTATTGTGTCGATAAAGGGTAAAGTTGTAATGGTTATAGACGATTATCAATATCAAGGCCGGCACTATATATGCTATCTTCGAGAGATGTCAAGCTTTTTTGGTCCCTGTGTTGCTTGACATCATCCGAAAGTTGTAATAATTTCAAACTTGATCGGGGACACTGAAAGGGTCATTGTCTTTTTTCGTCACCGAGTTGACAGTCCGGCTGCTGCGGACCACTGCCATTCTCTTAACCATGAAGAAAGGTCTACTATTGCGTAAATCAAAATATATAATTGCCGCGGCTTTTGCAGTATTTATGATGCTTGTGGATGTTCCCGGTCTCTCTGCACAAATCAGCCGGCCTGTCGAAGAAGAACGGCCACTCCTTTCCGTAATGCCTGAAATGATCGATTTAGGCACATTAGAAAAGACCGCTAAAGCGCTTGAATTCATTGAGATAAGCAATAGGGGGAAGGGGAAGATAAAGTGGATTGTTAAAAGAACTGAGCCCTGGCTGTCACTGAGTGCGTATTCCGGAATTGTGGGCGATGATATTAATATTATATCGATCATGGCGGACCCGAGTGAGCTTTCCCCGGGGCTTCACCGGTCTGAAATCGTTATAACGTCATCCGGCGGGAACATACGCGTACCGGTTTCAGTGGTGGTATCTCAGAACAGTGATGACGAGTTCACGCCCCGGTTGGAAAGAATCAGGTTGTCGGGGGCAACGCGGGCCCGGGTCGGCACAAAAGTGTGTCTGCGCGCTTTCGGTGTATATTCGGATGGATCAACAAAGGATATTACGGGAGAAACCCGATGGATATCGAACAACAAAAAGGCCGGAGATTTTGCAGAGAAGGGGTTATTCGTCGGGAAACAGACAGGAGAGGTGTCCGTTTTCGCCATGCACGGCGGAGTTAAAAGTCCTGTAATTCCAATCAATATCGATGCTTTTGATGGACCTGTCCTGAAAGTTTCTCTGCCCACGATCAGGACGGATCACATAAACAGAGGGACGGTTGAAAATATTCCCGTGACTCTGCGAAATTCCGGCAGGGGTGATCTGGAATGGGAAATTATCAGCGATCAACCCTGGCTGATGCTGTATAGGGGGATACATTCCGATGCTGTAAAGGCAGGCAAGATCAAGGACCGACAATCCGTATACGACACTCTCCGTGGCAGAGGTCAGGCGAAAATAACAGTTGTTCTGGATACTTCTGACCTTCCGGATGGAAGTTATGAAGGAACAATCCTGATAAAATCAAACGGGGGTGATGAAAAGATCACCCTTCCCGTAACTGTTCGTTCCCTCGAATCGATATTTCTCACGCCCGTTTCCGTAAAAACCACTGTGAATCATAAAACACTTTTCAAAACTACCGGGAAATGGTCCGATGGAAGCAGGACCGACCTCTCGGGGAGTGCGCACGGAAGATGGATACTCTCTGATCCATCCATCGGTTTCTTCCCGCGCGGCAGGTCTGTCTTTGTGGCCAAAAAGCCGGGTTCCGTGGTGATCAGAAGGATGAGTGGAGAGGTAAGCAGCAATTTTGCGGTGGTCGACGTTAAAGAAGATATTTCAGGACCCGTTTTGTCGCTCTCTCCCCGTGAGGTTGATCTGGGAACTATCGGCCCCGGGGAAACCGCTACGGGTGTACTTTCACTCAAAAACGTCGGAAGCGGAAACCTGACTTGGGTGGTCACCGGTATGGGAAGCTGGGTATTCCCGCCCGATAATACGCTGTCAGCGCCGGCCGGTGCGTCTTCACGTCGCCTCAAGGTTTCCCTTGGATCTGCGGCAGAGGATGGCGTTTCGGTAGGTGGACTATACGATGTGTGGCTCAGATTCGAGGCCGGGCATAGGGATGTGTCCTATAAAAAGCTTTTACCTCCGGGTAATTATAGAGAAAAACTAAAGTTGTCGTTCAATGGAGGAGAGAGGACTGTATTTCTGAAATTTGTGTTGTCGGAAAGGGAGGGTTCCCGTTCCTGTATGGAAATCAAACCTCTCGGAATCGATTTCGGCAGTGTTAACGCCGGGAGGAAACTGGTCAAACGGATCGAGCTGAAAAATACAGGGAACGATGTCCTGAAGTGGAAGGCGATGCCGCAGAGCAACAGAAAGACCTTTCGGGGCGTGGTTCTTGAGAGGGGAAGGTACGTTTCATTTGTGAATGAATCTGTCCCGGAAAAGGGCAGATATGCAGTTCCGCCCCGCCTGGAAAACGAGCTGCGTATTGCCGGTAAATGGTATGAAGATCACGGCTATCCATATTGTAAAAATGAAAACACGCTGCTGAAATATACATTCTCCGGGAAGGGTATCGCCCTCTTTTTGTGGAAAGACATTGATGGGGGAATGCTTGATGTGTTCGTGGATGGCCGGATGGTAGGTCAGGTAGATTGCGGATCCGAGAAAAGAACACGGATTGAGTTTCCGGTTGCGGAAAACCTTCCGGAGGGAGAGCCCCATCTGCTTGTTCTGGCGGGACGCGGAGGAAGAGTGGTGGTCGAAGGGGTGCGTATTCATGCCACCGGTCTTATGAGGGGCGGGAAGGACTGGATACGGATATCTCCCGAAAAAGGCACTACCACGAACGAAATCGATTATGTCAATGTAACCCTTAACACCGCAGATTTGCCCACGGGCTCATACAGCGAAAATCTAATCTTCTATTCCAGCGACGGAGTAGAAACGGTTGAAGTATCACTTGATATTATTAGCGATAAAGCTCTGGAACTAATAGATATATATAGATATACAAAAGGGGCGGACAGCCTGTTGTCCACAGAAGTGAACAAACAGTCACTTTTGCTGAAAGGATACAAAAAAAGCGGACCGGTCTTTCGTCTCTTTCAGCAGGGTACACCGGGAACCGCGGAATTTTTCCAATGGCACAATCCCGCTGAGTCAACTCATTACTATTCCTACAGTCGATCTGGTGGAAAACGTACTCTGAAGGGGTATGTCTTCGATGGTGCTGTCGGCAACATTGCCACCCTTAAACTGGCCCGCACCAAAGATCTGTATCGATGGTTCAACCCGGAAACGAACGCATATTTCTATACCACGGATCCGAGGGGAGAGGGTCGCGAAAGGATGGGGTACCGGTATGACGGGGTAGCCGGATATGTCAGATAGGACAACAGGCTGTGTTTTGTCTTGACAAACCTCCGCAAAGTGACTAAAAGAACCTTTCATTTTTGAACAATGCGCCAGTAGCTCAGCTGGATAGAGCAACGGACTTCTAATCCGTAGGTCCCGGGTTCGAATCCCTGCTGGCGTACCATAAAGTATGTCTCTGCAGTCCCGATAGATCGGAACTGTCTGCAGGTAAAAATATTCGTGGTGGGTGTAGCTCAGTTGGTAAGAGTGCCTGGTTGTGGCCCAGGAGGTCGAGGGTTCAAATCCCTTCACTCACCCCAATATTTCCAGGCCGTCGTATGACGGTATCTTCTCACCTTGACGTGAACAAATCGACTAAAGATATTCTTATAAAAGAGAAAGGGATGCCTTTTTACCCGCCGGTCGGAATGCCGGGAGGACTACCTTACTTGGTGTCCTTTTTCCGAAGGTTATATTTTATCATTTTGAGTTGAAGCCCTTTCCTGCTGAGGCCGAGTTTAACCGCTGCTTTGCTGATGTTTCTGTTACAATCTTCCAGAATCTTTACTATCATGTTTTTTTCCAGTTGCTCGGTCTTATCTTTAAGGCTGTCCCAGAGAGTTCCTTCCGATTCGCCGGATCCGGAGGCTGTTGTTTCAGCTACAACAGAGGCGTGAATCTCCGGTGGTATATCCCCGATGCTTATCGTTTCGCCGGCAGCCAGCAATACAAGTCTTTCCATGAGGTTTTCCAGTTCACGTATATTGCCGGGCCAGCTGTAGCGGGCGAAAAGCTTCCTGACCTCAGGATCAATATTCTTTATCACTCGGTCGAGCTTTTTATTAAACCTGTCGAGAAAATAATCGGCAAGACGCTCTATATCACCCTTTCTTTCTCTGAGTGGAGGAAGATCCATGGGTACCACATTTAACCGGTAATACAAATCTTCCCGGAATCGCCCCTCCTTTACCTCCTGGAGCAGGTCTTTATTTGTTGCCGTAATGAGTCGTACATCGACCTTTATTGTCTCAAGCCCGCCCACCCGTTCAAATTCCTGTTCCTGGATCACCCTGAGAATTTTTCCCTGCATATCTTTCGGCAAGTCCCCGATTTCATCAAGGAAAAGGGTGCCTGTGTGAGCCAGTTCAAACCGTCCCGGTTTTTTATTTACAGCGCCGGTGAAGGCACCCTTTTCAAAGCCAAAGAGTTCACTTTCCACCAGATTCTCGGCGATAGAGACACAATTGATTTTGATAAAGGGGTTGTTTATACGAGGGCTGTTCATGTGGATTGCACGGGCGAGAAGCTCCTTCCCGGTGCCGGTTTCCCCGGTAATCAGGACTGTCGTCGTGGTAGGGGCTACTTTCTCTACAAGCCTGTAGATCTCTACCATGCGTTTACTGGAGCCGATAATTTCATCTTGCCCGGTTTCTCCGGGAGATGAAACCATTTCAGTCTCGTTCAGCGCCCGTGTCTTAACGGCCTTTTCAATAATATTCTTCAGTTCATCCTGGTCAAAGGGTTTTGTGATGTAATCAAACGCCCCGTTCTTCAGTGCCTGCACCGCCGTTTCCACGGTACCATGCGCGGTAATCATAATAACGGGGATTGACGGATATTCCTTTTCCATTTTTCTCAGAAGCCCCAGGCCGTCCAGCTTCGGCATCTTTAAGTCCGTAACGACCACGGCCACATCATCCTCCTTCAGGATGTTGAGCGCTTCAAGACCATCAGACGCTTTAACGACTTCATACTGCTCCTTTTGAAGCATCGCCTCCAGAACGAGAAGCATATTCAGTTCATCATCAACGATCAGTATCTTTTCCATAATATATATATGTCCGATTCTCGCTTTTTTATGATTGTGAAATCTTAGTATTGGTAACACCTATTACGGGATTTAGTTTCTGTCAATACCACCTGTTCCATATACGACCTGATCAAATTCGTATAGTAAAGGTTGTCCCCTCACCGGGAACGGATTGAATATCTATAGTACCGCCATGGCTTTTTATAATACGCTGACACACGGGAAGACCAAGGCCGGTCCCCTTCTTCTTGGTTGTAAAAAAGGGTTTAAAGATATTTTTCAGATCGCTTTTTTCTATGCCGGGACCAGTGTCACGAATAATAATTTCCACACCGTTATTCCCATTATTCCCGGATCCGATTGTTGTAAGGCTTAATGTTCCCCCATCCGGCATTGCTTCAATTCCGTTGAGTGTCATATTCAGGATAACCTGTGTCATCTGCTCTCCATCGACCTGTATATCCGGAAGTTTTGAATCCAGATTTTCTTCAATGACGATATTATCCGGCAGGCCGGCAGTGGTGAGAAGTGATACCACTTTGGTTACAATGCGGTTGATATTCTGATTGTTCGCATTGATTGAGTGCGGGCGCGCGTAATTGAGAAATTGCGACATAACGCCGTTCAGCCTGTCTGTTTCCTCGACTATCACGTCAAGAAGCTTCTGGTTCTGGGATAATTCCGTTTCCGATTTAAGATACTGCGCGGCACCCTTAATAGCACCCAGGGGATTTCGTATCTCATGGGCAAGGCCGGTCGCCATTTCTTCCAGAAGCATCGATTTCTCTTTTTCCACTTCTTCATCAATGGCGTAGAGTGATATTGATACGTCGCTTCTGCCCTCAAAAAAAATGTGCGCCGCTCCTTTTTTTAAAATCATTTTAACCGGATCGATAAATATGACGATGATGAAAGACGCCATTAAGACACTGTTTAACCAGCTTCTTGAGTTTTCTCCAAAAAGGGCGATAACGAAACAGAAGGTAATGGTAGCAAAGAGCATCAGGGCGAAAACGATGAGCGCCCTGACCATAATCTCATGGATTTCCGGAAGTCGGTAGTGTGTTATGATTATCAGCGTAAAATAGATCAGGGCGGCTATCGCGATATTGGACAGCGCGGGGAGAGGAGTTCCATAGTAGTGAAATATATCTGAAATACTTAACAGTGCGGTCAGGGCACAGGCGATCGCTATGTAGAGCATGCCTTTTTTTTCAACGCCCGGCGCCTTTTTCCTCATAGAGTCAATAAGGGCTGTATAGCAGTATACCATAGCGGATCCATTGTACAGATAGATGAGTATGTACATATACGGCCATTTGTATCCCGATATGAAAAGGATAAGGATGAGAAGAAGACTGCCCAGTACGCTTGCCAGGATAATTCTTTTAGAAGGAAAACGTTCCCTGTTCAGAAAAACCCGGCAAAAGGAGAGCATAAGGGGGGGGATTGCCAACGCCCCGGTATAGTTGAGTATCTTCCATGCATCGGAGTTGAAGACTTCGTAAGAAAACGCCCCGGTCTTTTGGAGAAAAAGGGCAAAACACAAGAGGGCAAACGTCTGATGGACGGGGGCCTTCATTTTTTTGATAAGTAAAGAGATGGCAATTGTCAGGCTGATTGCCGCAAGCGCAAAAGTTTCCATATACGTTTCACCATATACAATTTTCAAATGATTATGATATCGGCAAACAATCTGCAAGTCAAGACGAAGCCCGTGGTTAAAACGTTTGCGGCTCAGGTGGTATGCAGGAGACCGCTGTTCCGGGATCGAAGATGCCAGGAGCGCTGGTTTACATAAACCAATGATGTCACCTTCCTGCAGGGGGAAGGGGATAGAGGTAATCATCCTTCGCTCAAATCCATTCTGAGCATACCCGTGTCAGCTTCTTACATCGGTCTTCCCCCTGGCGATTTCGGAATAGATCAATTGCGCTTTCCCTCCTCGTGTACGAGGAATATGATCTGACCTGGTTATTTCAATGTCTTTCAAGGGGGTATAGGTGGAAAAGACGGATACGATTTCCTGTTTCATTTCTTTTTCATCACCGAGGTTTTTGTCCAACGGCACATAATAAAAATGAATGTCACCATTCATCTTCTGATAGAGATAGCATTCTCTGACCTTCTGTAATTTCTCAACTGCTTGCAATATCTGCACGGATCGAACTTTAAAACCGTTTGGAAGGACAATATAATCGTTAGTGCGTCCATCCGTCAGTGTCAACGTTTTAAAACTTCTTCCGCAGGGACACCTTTCTCGGGCGAGGATTCCCCGATCACCGATTTTATAACGAATAAGCGGCATGGCTCGCTCCATGAAGCAGGTAATAACAATATCCCCCTCCTGACCATTCATGATCGGCTGCTCATTTTCATCCACTATCTCAACAAGGAGCCGATCTTCCACGACATGATTTCTGTGACAATGACATTCATACGATATGGAAAGGGTTTCATAGGCGGAATATTCATCGAATACATCCGCGCCAAGATTGTCCCTTATATAGTTCCGGTGATGATCACTTAATAATTCCGACTCTGTAAAGATAACCTTCAGGAATGTTCGAACTTCTCTGATTTCATCCTTGCCCATACTCGCAACCAGGTCTCGCATATGTACAGGATAGGCGATGATCCCCTCGGGTCGTTCCTTCAGGATCAATTTTTTGATTTCATCAACGGGGAGGGCGGCATTAACATTACGCCTGCGAAAGAGATGGAGATATTCAACAAATCGTGTGCCCCTCAGGAACGGTTTTGTACGGATATGAAACAAACGGTACGTGGGAAAAAAGCTTCGGGTGGCAAAAGCCCGCCTCACGCCCCCTGCGTTGGAATAATCGAAACATGCCTTGTCGTGAAAAACTGTCAAGGGTTCGCCGGTAGAGCCACTGGTTTGAAATTCGATTTTACCGCGAGCCTTGATTGTTGGATTAAGAAATTGTTCCACACCGTGTTCTCTGACCGTGCTTTTCCGGATAACCGGATATTGGGAAAGATCGGCCAGAGACTCAACAGGGGGAAGGTACTGGTAATACTCTTTATAATAGGGCACATGTTTCACGCTCCGGGCAATAAGTTTTTGTATTTCCCTGAGCTGGCGTTTTTCTATATCCTCTCGGCTTGCATACTGGCGGATCAAGGTTTGGATTACACCCAGAGATTCCCGAATGAACATATCTGTCTCTCCCCTGATGTTTATGAAAAGCCGGAATGACTGCTTCCTGATTACTGACAAATAGAAAGATTGGTCTTATATGTCAAGGATAAACCGTTCAGAACCCGTGGAGATGGAGAGAGCGGGAGGATCGGGATACGTACAAACATGACAGACAAAAAAGAGCACTGTCCGGATCGTTAACAACACCACGCGCATCTTCATCGGCACTTTTTCGGTTTTCTTTTTAAATTCGTCCGGTCACAGCGGATCCTGCTAGCGGATAATCAATCTCACCTAACCGATCTTGCTGCCCACCGCAGGCTTTGTTCTTCCGTCCCCGAAAGTGCGTATCACCGTTCCGACCGCGAAGAACACTACGCACCAAAAACAGGGTTATTCCATGCGGGAGTGCGAATCAATATATACCAATAATCAGTAAATACGGGTGGTTATATAATCTCGCTGCTTTTGGCATGAATAGTGCCTATACAACTTAATACAGAGTGGTATGTCTAACGATCAGGTATCCACTCTGTTTGTTTTTTGTAACTAAATGCCGGCTTTTGTAATAGGTCGTGTTCAAGGAGAGAAAAGAAGTGGATTACAATCTTACCGATAATCAGCAAATGTACATAGATACCGTTCAGAAGTTTGTTAAGAATGAGATTCTGCCGGGTGTTATGGAGCGTGAGACAAACCATGAATTTCCCTTTGATATAATCAAAAAGGCATGGGAAATCGGTGTGCTGAATCTTTCCATTCCCGAATCGGTAAAAGGGTATGAAGTGGATGACATCTCAGCGGCACTGATTATACGGGAGCTCTCCTACGGTGATACGGGTATTTCCACGTCGGCCATGTGTAACGACCTGGCAAACGTTGTAATCGCTCAGCATGGAACGGAGGAGCAAAAACAGGCATATCTCTTCCCCTTTACCGAAGCCCCTATCATTTCATCCTTTTGTCTCACCGAACCGGGCGCGGGTTCCGATAACCTTGCCATGAATGCGTTTATTAAAAAGAGAGATGATGGGAAATATATTTTAAACGGGGAAAAATCCTTTATTACCAACGCTTCGTACGCCTCTCAGTTCACCGTCTTCTGTAAGGTCGGGAGCCCGGGCAGTCTCTTAATGGCCTGCGTTATTGTCCCATACGATTCAATTCGTAATGGTGAAACCGTTACCCAGCCCTCCGGCGCAAGAGAGATTACCCTCTCCACGGGAGGCACGGTAATAACGGGAAAACCTGAAGACAAGCTCGGACAGCGCCTCTCAAATACGGCAACGGTCAAATTCGAGGATGTTGTGATCGAAGCTGACCAGATTATCGGCAACAGGCGACTCGGTTTCCGGTATATCATTGAGGTTCTCGATTATGCGCGGCCAATGATTGCTGCAATCGGAACCGGTCTTGCCAGGAGGGCACTGGATTTAACACTCGAATATACGAAAGAACGCAAGCAGTTCGGACAGAGGATATGCGATATACCCGTAGCGAGAGACATGCTGGTGAACATGTGGAAAAAAGTCGAACTGGCCGATATGGCTCTGATGAAGGCCGCATTCAAGGTTCTGGAAAAAGATGAAGACAGGGGTATGTATGCTTCTCTGGCTAAAAATGTTGCAGCGGAAGCGGCCCTTTACTGTTCCAAGGAAGGTCTGCACCTTCACGGCGGGTATGGCTTCATGTCGGAGTACGAGATATCGAAACTGGCGCGGGATGCCCATATCATCGATATTTACGAAGGTGTGAGAGAAATTCAGGATATGATTATAGGAAGGGAGCTGGTTTAATTATGTTATACCTCCATGGATTAGGTCATTTCCACCCTGAAAATGTTATTACAAACCGGTTTTTGAGTGAGCTGGAGATAGGAAGCAGTGAGGAGTGGATCATGGAACGCGTCGGTGTTCAGACCCGCCGCACAAGCCTTCCTCTGGACTATATAAAGGCGACAAAAAATACAGATCCGCGTGCGGCTTCCGAGGCGAGCATCTATACCAACGCTCAGATGGGGGCTTCCGCCGCGCGGGTGGCACTTGAACGAGCCGGGTTGGCGCCGAAAGAAATAGGCATGGTAATATCCGGAAGCTCGACGCCGGATCATGTCACACCCGCCGAGGCCGCTACTGTGGCCGCGGAGCTTGGGATGGATGTACCCTGTTTTGATCTTAATTCCGCGTGTTCAACCTTTGGGATGCAGCTGAAGTTTCTTTACGATATGAAACCGGACGCGCTTCCTGCGTATGTCCTGGTGGTGAATCCGGAGAGTTTTACCCGTTCGGTCAACTATTCCGACAGGAAGGTAGCTCCGTTATTCGGTGACGGAAGCAGTGCGGCGGTTGTTTCGACCTCCGTTCCTTCAAAAATGATATTCGAGGCGTTCTTTTGTGATTCAAACCCCCTGTCATGGGACAAAGTACGTATTCCTCACCTTGAACACTTTGGACAGAACGGAAGGGCCGTTCAGGGTTTTGCTATACGCAAGACCACCGAATCACTCAGAAAGCTGCAGAAGACCTATCCAATAAATTCCGGAAGGTTCAAGTTTGTCGGACACCAGGCAAATTACGGAATGCTGAAGACCGTCTGTGAAAGATGCGGTTTATCTGAAGATGATCACTGGCACAATGTTGTGCATTATGGAAATACGGGAGGTTCAAGTGCTCCCTGTGTGCTGAGTCAGAACTGGGACAACTTCCGTCCGGGCAACCACATAGCGCTGATTATGGTTGGTTCCGGGCTTACCTGGGTTCATACGATGTTAAGAGTTGAAGAATAACAGGCTTGAATCTCAAGCGCTAAATGGATGTGACAAGCGAATGAAGTACTCTGAATTCATAAAAAAAGACAGTTTTGATCTGGACGACCTGATTGCTTTTGCCTACGGACGGCTGGTTGCCGATCCGCCTGAGAACTTTGATGCGCGATTACCCGCTCCTCCCTTTCTCATGGCGGATCGCATTCTATCAATAACGAATACCGGCAGAAAGGGTTCTATCGTTGCCGAGCAGGATATACGGTTGGACGCATGGTATTTTCAATGCCACATGCCGGGAGACCCGGTACAGCCGGGGTGTCTTTGCGTGGACGCCGTATGGCAACTGCTGGGGTTCTACTGTACCTGGAGCGGAGGACTGGGTGGCGGCAGGGCGCTGGGCTGTGAAGAGATCACCTTCAACGGGCAGATTCGACCCTACAATCAGAAGGTTCGTTATGAAATTGACGTACGGAGACTTTCTCATCTTAAGGAATCCGGTTCAAGTATCGTTATAGGAGACGGAAGGGTATTTGTGGATGAAGAATTGATAATGACTGTCAAAAACGCCCGCAGTGGAATCTTTAGGGGGATTGTATACCCGGATTATCCGAAAATGTCGCCCAATTCCAGGGGAGGGATTATAAAGAGGAACGTATGAATAACTCGAATTCAGACACCAACAATTCAGAACCAAAACCCGTTGCGATTGTAACGGGAGGCGGGACCGGGATAGGCGCGGCATGCTGCCTGGCCCTTGCCGCCGAAGGGTTCAGGGTAGGTATTCACTACCGAAGCAGTGAGGACCAGGCAAAGGATGTCCTCTCCCGAATAGAGGACGGGTTTCTCCTGAAAGCAGACCTCGCCGATGTGGATGAAGTGGAAGAGATGGCAAAGACCATCAAAAGCGTTGCCGGCCGTGTGGATGTGCTGGTAAACAATGCAGGAATATCGATTAACGCCGATATCAACACCATGAAGATCGACGAATTTGACGCGCAGCGCGCGATGCTCCGTGGCACCTGGTACCTTACAAAGCGGATAATACGCCTTTTCATGCTGCGGAGTGGAAACGGAAGGATTATCAATATATCCAGCGTGGTAGGTCACACCGGCAACGGCGGGCAAATTCCGTATACGATGGAAAAGGCGGCCCTCGATGCCTTCACCAGATCCCTGGCCAAGGAATTATGGGGTCGAAATATCCTTGTCAATTCCGTGGCGCCCGGTTTTATCGATACAACGATGACGGAAGTTCTTCCTGATGAGGTACGGAATACTATTCTCGGAAACATTCCGCTGGGACGAATGGGCCGGCCCGAAGAAATAGCCGATGTCGTTACGTTTCTTGCGCGCAGAGGCAGCTACGTAACCGGAAGCGTTATTCATGTTAACGGGGGGCTGTATGGGGGTTGATACAGGCATGGTAAAGAACATTCTCTCGCTGGTCCCTCAGCAGTATCCGTTCCGTTTCATTGACGATATAATCGAAATGGATACGGATCGCATTGTCGGAACATATCGCTTCAGGGAGGACGAATATTTTTATGAAGGGCATTTCCCCGGACAACCGGTTACTCCCGGGGTTATCCTGATTGAAACGATGGCTCAAACCGGGGTTGTCGCATTTGGCATATATCTCCTGAAACAGCAGGGGTTATCATTCGATCAAATTAAACAACTGGTTACGCTGTTTGCCATGGTTGATGACTGTGAATTTAACGGGATTGTCAATCCGGGTGAAAAGGTTATTATCAAGGGCGAAAAAGTATATCTTCGCAGAGGAAATCTGAAAACAAAGGTCAGCATAGAAAGAGAAAACGGAGATATCGTCTGCTCCGGAGTGCTGACCGGTAAAGGGGTGGAACTTAATGAAAACAAATAGAGTAGTTATAACAGGCATGGGCGTGGTCGCGCCGAACGGGCATGGACTCGATACGTTCGAACAGGCCCTGCGCGAAGGCCGGTCGGGAATCAGCTTTATCCCCAGACTGGAAGAGCTTAAATTTTCCTGTCAGATCGGCGGCATGCCTCAGGGGTTCGACGAAGTCCGTAAGAGTTATTTCGATCATGAAAAGCTTCTCTCCCTGAACGATAACATAGGATATATATCGGTATCCGCGGTGGACGCGTGGCGCGACGCGGGATTCGACTGGTCTGACGACAACGACGAGGTAGACTGGGATACCGGAGCTATTCTCGGTTGCGGGATCGGCGGTATGGATACGATAGCGGAGAGAGTGGTTCCCATGGTCAGCCAGGGTAAGACAAGACGCATGGGAAGCAGGGTTGTCGAACAGGTAATGAACAGCGGTACAAGTGCACGCGTCGGCGGTCTGCTGGGGCTAGGCAACCAGGTGACCTCCAACTCCGCCGCCTGCAGTACCGGAACAGAGGCGATTGTCAATGCGATGTTACGGGTACGTTCGGGGCTGGCGAAACGAATGCTCGCGGGCGGATCTGAAGGGGCATCGCCGTATATATGGGCGGGATTCGATTCGATGCGTGTTATTCCCCGCAAGTTCAATGACAACCCGAAACAGGGTTCCCGTCCGATGAGCGCTTCCGCAAACGGTTTTGTCCCGGGCGCCGGGGGAGGGGTGCTGGTTATCGAAGATCTGGAAACAGCGCTCGAACGGGGCGCACGCATTTATGCGGAAATCCTCGGGGGAGACGTCAACAGCGGCGGCCAGAGGAACGGTGGGACCATGACCGCGCCGAACCCGGAAGGGGTGCAGCGCTGCATCAGAAGCGCTATGAAGGATGCAGGTATCACCGCGAGTGAAATAGATGCTATTAACGGACACCTGACGGCGACATTTGCTGATCCGTCCGAGGTGAGCAACTGGTCGGTGGCCCTTGACAAAAAGCCCGGAGATTTTCCCTATATCAATTCAACAAAATCAATGGTCGGACACTGTCTTGGCGCGGCGGGTGCTATCGAAAGTGTCGCTGTCGCCCTTCAGCTCTACAAAGGATTTCTTCATCCGTCCGTCAACTGCGAGGATGTACATCCGGAAATCGAAGCGTTTTCGGAACATATCCCTCACGAAGTCATGGAATTCCCGGAATTGAACATCATGGCGAAGGCATCGTTCGGTTTCGGGGACGTAAACAGTTGTTTGATCTTTAAGAAGTGGGAATCATAACTGATTCGGGTTTACATTAAAAATATCTAATTATAAGGAGAGAAAAAATGGAAGAAAAAGAAATTCTGCAGGAAATGGCGAACATCCTCAAACCCTATGTGAAGGATCCGGCATTGTTGGATAATGCGACGAAAGAGACACATATTCTCGATGACCTCAAGGTAAATTCGGCGCGTCTTGTGGACGTCATTATCAAGTGTGAAGATGTCTTTGATATCGAGATCGACGATGATGATGCCGACAAGATCAGGACTGTCGGGGATGCCGTTGAAATTATCAAGGAAAAATTAAGTTAGTTAGCATCTAACTACTTGTAACTGCTGGTGATATAATGAAACGAACTGCAAAATTCTTCCTGTACCTGCAGCTTATCCTGGGGCGGCTTGTAGTCTTCCCTATCGGCCCCGTCGTTTTTATGCTGATACGGCTTGTCGGGTACAGGGTGAGAGATCTGAAAAAGATACGAAGGAATGTCCTTTCCCTTTTCGAAGATCACAAGGGCCCCTGGGTAATATGTCCCAACCACCTTACCATGATAGATTCGGTGGTATTGGCGTATGCAATGGCACCGCTGCACCGCTACATGCTCAATTACAGGCTTCTTCCCTGGAATCTTCCGGAAAGCTCCAATTTTCAGAGCAATATATTCCTGACTGTTTTCTGTTACTTGACAAAATGTATCCCGATCAGCCGCGGTGGGGATCGGAAAAAGATGAAAGCGACTATGGATAAGTGCTCGTATCTGTTGAAGCACAAGGAGAGCCTGCTCATCTTTCCGGAGGGGGGGCGCAGCCGGACAAGCCGCGTGGATACGGAAAGCTTTTCGTACGGCGCCGGACGCTTTATAAACAACAACCCTGATTGCAAAGTCATGTGCATCTATCTGCGTGGGGACAGGCAGGAGAAATACAGCAACATCCCCCGTCTGGGCGAACGGTTCACCATGAGCGCAGAAGTATTTCAGCCCCGGATAGAAAGCTCAGGATTAAAGGGGCAGAAAGAATGCGCGAGGCAGATTGTGGCAAATTTGGCCCGTATGGAGAAAGATTATTTTGATAGGCAACGATATCGTCGATCTCACCGATATTCGAACAAGAGAGAAAGACAGGGATATACGGTTCATGAACAGAGTGTTCACATCGGATGAACAAAGGAATATTGTAGAACACACAAGCCAGAATAGTGCTCTCCGGAGCATGTGGGCGGCAAAAGAAACGGGATACAAGGCGATAAGCAAACTGTATCCCGCCGTTTCGTCTATACCCGGATGCTATCCGGTACTATTATTCTCAAGAGGCGGGTCTTTACCTGAGACGGGAATTGTTGATACTCCCTGCGAACCGGTATCGGTCTGCTTCTTCATATCGTCTGATACCATTCATTGTGTCGATACAACGCCGGGTAGCAACACCGATTCGATCATATGGGATGTGCGCCGAATATCTTCATGAAAGTACATCGCGGTCTCGGACCCCCGGCAGTCTATGTCGAAAAGGAACGAACCGGCATTGACATCAACCTCGGTCATGACGGCCGCTTCGTCGCCTGCGCCTTTGAGGCGACAAGCTGTCATATTCACTGATATCTATCCCTGTCCCCGCTGAAAACCACCTCAAAGACCGGATGTAAGAATCGCATCTGCCCGTATACGGCGGATAGTATTTCTACGACGACCGGACATTTCCCCTGGCGAGAGAAGCGGCGATACCGGCGGCGCAGAGGATACCGAATACCACAAACGCGACCCTGAAACTGTTTAAGAAAAGGCCGGGGTCCGTCTGGCGCAGGCTTTCATCACCAACAAACAGCGCAATCATCAATGTTACCACAGCCATGCTCATAGCCATTCCTATCATGCGCATAGTCGAGACAGTTGAAGCGGCAACGCCATAGAATTGTTCATTTACCGATCCCATTATCGCATTCGTATTCGGTGACGAAAAGAGGGCAAACCCGAGACCGATCAGAGCGAGATTCAGCGCGACCATCCAGGCGGGTGTCCCGGTGCCGAGAAGCGCAAAAAGAAACAGTCCCAGGGCGTTAAGCCCCATTCCACATGAAGAAACAAGACGCGGCTCGATCCTGTCTGAAAGTGAACCGGCATATGACGAAAACAAAGCCATTATGACAGGTTGCGCGAGAAGGACAACACCGGCTGTCTGGGGGCTGTATCCCCGGATTATCTGGAGATAGAGGGAAAGGAGAAAGCCGATGGCAAAGGTTGCGCTGTAATTGATCATGGCAGCCAGGTTTGAAAAGGCAAAGACAGTGTTATGAGAGAAAAGCCGCAGGTTTATAAGGGGGAAGGGCACCCTTGATTCAAGAAAGACAAAGACGGCCATAAAAATTATACCGGCCGCCAAAATATATTTTGCATATGGCACGGTATAGATTGATGACATCCCGTACAGAAGGGCGGCGATACCAAGCATATAGAGTATGCTTCCGGCGATATCGAATCGTTCTCCCTGACCGCCAATCCATTTATCCTGTACGCGAAGGGTAATGAACACGACGCAGGTCAGACCGACTAACGCGGTAAAGTAAAAGATACTCCTCCACCCCAGGTGCTGGCATATGAAACCGCCGAGAACAGGTCCGAGAGAAAGACCGGTATATGTTGCCGTTACGGCCAACCCCATTGCCTTTCCCCTCTGTCCGACCGGATAGGCGGAAGAGATTATTGCCATGCCCGTCGCGTATATCATAGCGGCCGTTATCCCCTGCAGCACCCGGAAAAGTATGAGCGAAGCGATCGACCACGAAACCGAGCACAGAAACGTGAGAAGTGTAAAGCCTGTCGTTCCCAGGAGAAAGATTTTTTTCCTTCCGATAATATCGGCGATTCTCCCCATGGGAAGCAGAAATACGGCGGATGCCAGAATATAACCGGTTACAATCCAGCTCAAGGCGAGGGCGCTCCCCGCGAATTCCTTCCCGATTGAGGGCAACGCCAGATTTGTTGCACTGCCGATAAAGGTTGTAAAAAAGGAAGTCATCATCACGGCTATAACGATGCTTTCCCCCCCGGATTTCACTGTGCCGGGCCTTTTTTCCGTTCGGGTCTGCATTCTTCGATACGTGTCTCCATTGGTGTGCGTAACGGGATTATCGAGCGGCGATTGTCGCGAGCCGAACAGAGCAAACAGATGACTGGACGAACAATCCGAGATCCCCGCACAATCTTTGTTGGGATCTTAAAAGCCCTTCTAAACCGGCATGTTACGCCTCTATCTTCATAGAAAGCTTTTAATAGATTTAGAAGTATATCGTAATCGGAAAACCGGGTCAAACTTTTCTCATGTTGCTGAGAGTGCCGGTCTACTGAAAATGCTTCTTGCTTTTTTTCTTCTCCGGTTTTATAGCTATCGCCAAACATCACAAAAGACTCCGAACCGTTGTACTGAAAAACACAACCGGACTCGCCACGCTACAAAGCCATTTCCGGATAACCATCTTTCCTGCATATCGGTCACCGATATGCAGGAATATAGCAGATTTTTCATCCGGGATCATGTGTACTTTGTGAACTGCATGTATAACCTCTTTCCATAAAAGGAGAAATGAACCTGATGCGCAAGGGATTTTTATTCGGTATTATCGGACTGGTTGTTGCGGGGGGCATTTGTTTCTATCTTTTTAACCCCCTTACATCTCCCGAACAGAAGCAATCCGTACCCTTGGAATCCGTGCTCCCGGCGGACACTGTAGGAATGGTGAAACTCTATGATGTTACCGGTCAGATAGAGCGATTCACCTCTGAACGCCTGGGACGGTCCCTGGCGAAGATGGATATCCCGGCAATTTTACGCATGATGCAGATGTCTCCCCGGGAGAGGGCCGCGGTTATCGCCCTCAAGGAGAAGGTGAAAATAGCGGTCAACAGTGTCTGGTTCGACACCCTTTTCGGCCGGGAGGCTGCCTGTGCGCTGCGGCCTGTTTCTCCGGAAAGTACGCCGGGTGAAGAATTCAATGAAGATCAGATCACCGGCACCCTTATCTTCGTGAGCAGGCCGAAACAGCCGGCCAATGTCCTCGAAAGTTTCAGCAGCATGTTTAACCGGCAGTTACATATTCAGGTACAGCCCTACAAAGAGTGGAAAATCAAGCAGTTCGTTCTCGAAAATGATGAACCGATATATTACGCGCTTACCGATGGCATCCTGATCGCCGGGTTTTCTCCCGATGTGGTGCGGCAATGCCTTGATCAGTCACTGGATCGATCCTCCTCATTGCTGGAGAATGACTCGTATAAAGGGCATTGTGCCGATATGGTGAAGCCCGGCCACACCGAGACGATCTTCTTTGCCGATTTTCACTATTTCATGAATTTTATGAAGGATGTTGTTACAGCAACCGGTGCCACGGAAGCGCGCGATCCCCGAATGCAGATCTTTCATGATCAGTGTGCCATGATGGATGGCATCGAAAAGATCAGTATGGTCAGTTATTACGACGACGGCGTCCTGGAGGAGAATAAGGTCGTCATCAGCTTTGACCCCGATGCCCTCTCTCCGCTCCTGAAAAAAAGTATTGGAATAGCGCCGCAGAAGAATCCCATGCTTGAATATGCCCCCGCGGACACCCTTATCTACAGCTGGCAGAATTATTTCGATCTCCGGTTCTGCTGGGAAGAGTATATGAAAACTCTGGCTCCCGGTCGGGAAGATATCGACAGGATCAACCGGTATTTCTCCCGGAATATCGGAGTCGAACTGGATCAGTTCCTCTCGGCATTCGGTTCTCAACTGGTCTTTCTGATTAACGACATCAACACGAAGGGCATGTTTCCTTTTCCTGAACTTGGAATACTTGTCGAGGTCACAAATCCGGACGTAGTCGAGCAGGCAATACAGGGTCTTGTCAGGCAGACCGGCATGCCGCTCCGGAAGGAGGCGTATAAGGGAGAGTATATTTCATTTATTGTTTCACCGATGGGAATGGATCTGAGTCCCGCCTATCTCTGCAGAGACGATGTCTGTTTTCTGGCTGTCAATAAACGCCTCCTTGTATCGATCCTGGATTCTCCGCAAAACAGGGGGCTCTCCGGTCAGGAGAACTTCAGAGAGATTGACAGAGGCATTTCCGGCGAGAACAACAAGGTATGCTACATTAATGTCGAGGGGCTCAACCGTAGAATACGCGAGGCCCTTACCTGGGCCGCATCGTGGATGGTCGCGATCCGACCCGATAAGGGGAAACGGTTCAGGGAGCTTTCCGATCTGGTACTTGTTCCTCTCCTGGACGGTTTCTCGATGTATCGGGCTGTCGGGGTGCGGACGTATATAGAAGAAGAGCGGATCGTAAGTGAAATCTATACCTTAATCGATCCTTCACAAGAGAATCCCGTTACGGAGAAGTAACCCTTTTGCATATGCTCAACAATCCTTCCCGCCATATCGCTCTCGATGTCGAAACAACCGGCCTCTCTCCCCGGAGCGGCCGGGTTATCGAGATAGGTGCGGTTATGATCGATAACGGGCGCCTGACGGATGAGTTTTCCAGCCTGATACGGATCGACCGGAAAATACCACGTCAGGCACAATGCATCCACGGGATAAGCGATGAAATGCTCGCGGGGGAGCGAAAGGCCGGGGAGGTTCTGCCGCTCCTGCTTGATTTTCTCGAGGACAGCACGATTGTCGCCCATAATGCACGGTTCGATATGGCATTTCTCCGGCAGGAGTTTGAGCGTATCTCGGTCCGATTGAAAAACAGGGCTGTATGCACGTTAAAGATGAGCAAAGCGATTTATCCCGGGTTATCGAACCACCGGCTCGATACGGTATACCGCCATCTCTTCGGAGAGATTGATAAAGATATCCGGAGACACCGGGCGCTGGACGACGCGAGAATGGCCGCGCGGATATGGATGGAGATGGTGAAGCGATGAGAGTCTCGGCATCAAGATACCCGATACGAAATATGTGCCACTTCAGTGCGAACCGGGCATGAAAAGATTGTAACGACAACAGGTGAGGGGAGGCATGAAAAAGCGAACCCGGTCACCAGAAAAGACCCCGACCCCGTTTCGATCCATTCGCGACGAAATATCATCCTCGATACAAAGGCGTACGAAAGCTTCGAGTACCCGGGGAGTTCGCCACACGGGAAAACCCCGGCCAAAACCCTAAAGTTTCCACGCGAATATTCAAAGAATTTCCCTGCAGGGTTGCTCTATAAGAGATCATTCGACGCAGTTCCTGATGTATTTCCCGACCTAAAGGTGTTTCCGGCCGAGCGCGAGGAAGGAAACACATAAGAATTCTCCGGGTGCCGTATGGAAATTTCACTATACCCCCGAATCTTTTTTATTGAAGAGGGGAGGTATCGGTTATTTCCTCTTGATTTTCAATTATAAGGTGATATGTCTTTTTATTGAACGTAACTGATGAGGAAATAATGATGAAGATAGTGTTCATTATTGTAACAATACTCGTACTTTTTCTTGCGGTTCCGCGCCTGATAATGACATTCAAGGCCTGGAGGATTAAGGGAAAGGACGCGCCTGCCGCTCACAGGGCGTCGCAGAAGAGGATTCGTGCGGGTGAAAAGACGGTGCTCTATTTTTACACGCCGTCGTGCGGCGCGTGCCGGGTTCAGGAGCCGATTATTCAGCGTATCCGGAAGCGATACCCGGACGCGGTATTTATGATCGACGCGGCACATGACCGTGAAGCGGCTGCTTCCTACGGTGTAATGGGGGTTCCATTTATCGCGTTTATCGACAAGGGCACCATCGTGAAAGCAAAGGCCGGCGTCCAGAGCGAGCCCGTTATCGAAGGATTTCTCAGTTAATCATAGCTGAGGGTAGTGAGGAGGTGTTTTTTTGGATTCAATCGGCATATGTCTGGGCGCCTCGACACTGTCAACCGTTTGTCTTCGAAAAGATAAAGAGGGAAACGTGTCGATACGAGACACTGCTATAGTATCTCATCACGGAAATCCGCAAAAAGTTCTGATAGAGGCCATAGAGAAATTACATCCCGAAAACGGTTCAATGATTGCTGTAACCGGCAGAAAATTCAGTCAATCAATCAACCTTACCTCCATTCCGGAGCCGGAAGCGGCGGAGAACGCGTTTTCGTACCTCAACGGTACAGGAACTCATTACAACGCCATTGTCAGCGCCGGTGGCGAGACATTTATGGTGTATGCTCTCGGAGAGGATGGAAGGATCTCGACGGTACAGGCGGGGAATAAATGCGCGTCGGGTACCGGAGAGTTTTTTCTACAGCAGATAGGGAGAATGGGGATTTCGCTCGAGGAGGCCACCTCACTCGCCCGGACCGAAAAACCCTACAATCTTTCCAGTCGCTGCAGTGTCTTCTGTAAGAGTGACTGTACGCATGCCATGAACACCGGGGTTCCGAAGGGGCAGATCGCCGCGGGGCTCTGCCGAATGATGGCGGGTAAGATCCTGGAAATCTTAAAGCAGATACCGAAAAAGAACATTATGATAACGGGGGGATGTGCCCGGAATTCCGTTATGGTCGATTACCTGGATACCGAGATCGCAAATCTTGTTGTTCCGGAGGAGGCACCGTATTTCGAAGCGTTGGGATGCGCCCTGTGGGCGTTGGACCATGAAACAAAACCGTTTCAGGGTACGGAGCATCTCTTCAAAGAGGGCAAAACCTCTTTTGCTCCTCTTCCGCCCCTGAAAGAATTCGAGAGTATGGTTGAATTCAAAACGGCATCCCGTGGAGAGGCTCGAGAGGGCGATCGCTGTATTATCGGGCTCGACGCGGGATCTACGACGACGAAGGCGATTGTCTTGCGAATAAGCGACAATACGGTCCTGGCCTCGGTTTATTTGAGGACCAACGGCGATCCGGTGCAGGCGTCGAGAAACTGTTATGCAGATCTGATTGATCAGCTCGGTCATCTCAGCGACAGTATTCGTATCGTGGGTCTCGGAACAACCGGATCGGGCAGAAAGATTGCCGGGCTCCATGCCATTACAGATGGAATTATCAATGAGATTATCGCACACGCAACCGGGGCTCTCTTTTTCGATAAGGATGTCGATACGATCTTTGAGATCGGGGGTCAGGACGCGAAGTATACCTATATCACAAATGGAGTTGCCTCCGACTACGCAATGAATGAAGCATGCAGCGCGGGAACCGGTTCTTTTCTGGAGGAGGCGGCCAAGGAAACCCTGAAGATTGAGATGGAAGAGATTGCCGATATTGCCGTACTGGGGGATAATCCCCCGAATTTTAATGACCAGTGTGCCGCCTTCATCGGAAGCGATATCAAGAATGCCTTTAATGAGGGAATCGGCAGAGAGGATATCGTGGCGGGCCTCGTGTACTCCATTTGTATGAACTACAACAATCGTGTCAAAGGGAACAAACCGGTCGGGGAAAAAGTCTTCATGCAGGGAGGGGTCTGTCTGAACCGGGCGGTACCCCTTGCAATGGCAGCGCTTACCGGTAAACGCATTATTGTTCCCCCCGATCCCGGTCTTATCGGCGCCTTCGGAGTTGCCCTGGAGATAAAGCAGAGGCTGGCTTCTGGGTTGATGGAAGAAGGCGAATTCTCTCTGAAACAACTGCGCGACCGGGAAATCGAATATGGTGATCCATTTATCTGTGACGGCGGAAAAGAAAAATGCGACAGAAAATGTGAGATCGCACGGATTAAAATCGAGGGGAAGACCTTTCCCTTTGGCGGCGCGTGTAACCGGTGGTATAACCTGAGGTCAAAGATTAAAATAGATACCGAAGAGCTCAATCTTGCCGGCCATTATGAGAAGCGGATATTCAGTGATCGTGTTCTCCCGCCGGAAGAATCAGGTGGGTATGATAATTCAAAAACGATAGGGATCAATAAATCGTTCCTTGTCAACACCTATTTCCCTCTCTATTGCCATTTTTTCTCTCAGCTCGGCTTCAGGGTTGTGCTGCCCGATAATCCGGACCGGGAGGGTATGGATATGATAAACGCCCCCTTCTGTTATCCCGGTGAGATTGCCCATGGATTTTTCCATAACCTTCTGCAAAAACGGCCCGATTATCTTTTCCTTCCACAGTTTAAGGGGGAATATTTGAAATCATCGAGCGGTAAGGGCGTAACCTGTCCCCTTTCACAGGGCGAACCGTTCTATCTTAATGCGGCATTTAAGAATCACGACTTATACACAGGGCTGAAAGCAAAGGGCCGGATAGTATCTTCGGTGATTGATTTTTCCGACGGGTACATATCGGCGGAGCCGGCATTTATAGAAATCGCAAAAGCTCTCGGAATCAAAAAAGAAACGGCCGTTTCGGCATATGCGGAAGCGGTTGAGATGCAGAATGTCCTGTTTGATGAACTGGAGGAGACCTGCTTGCAGGAACTGAAACGGATTGAAGAGAACCCGGACGAATGTGCCGTGGTCCTCTTCGGCAGATCCTACAATGCCCTGGTGACCGAGGGGCACATGGGAATACCTAATAAATTTGCCTCCAGGGGTATCAGGGTGATCCCGCTCTCTTGTCTCCCGATGGCAGAGGATACCGGTGTGGAAGAAATGTACTGGTCCGCGGGGAAGCGTATTCTGCGGGTCGCTCATTTTGTCAAGCACCACCCGCAGCTTTTCGGGTGCTACATAACAAACTTTTCCTGCGGGCCTGATTCGTTTCTCGTCGGATATTTCAGAGATAGTATGGGAAGGAAACCGTCGCTTACGCTGGAATTGGACAGTCATGTAGCCGATGCCGGCCTGGAAACCCGGATAGAGGCGTTCATCGATATCGTTAAAAGATATCGGGAACTGGAAAAACGGGAAGAGAGTATCGATCATCCCCGGGATTTCACCCCTGCCGCGGTAATCACAAGAGAGGATCAGCAGATATTTGTCGATTCGTCAGGGGGGGAATATCCCCTCTCCGACGGCAAAATCCACCTTGTGATCCCATCAATGGGAAGGTACACCAGCGAGGCGGGGGCTGCCATATTCACCGGCGCGGGCATCCGCACATCAGCGCTGCTCCCTGCGGGAGAAGAAGCGCTTAAGCTCGGCAGGGGAAACACCTCCTGCAAGGAATGCCTGCCACTTTTGTTGACCGTGGGAAGCCTGCTCAAATATATACGCGAAAGGGACAACAGCGATGAGTCCCTTGTCTACTTTATGCCGACCGCTTCCGGTCCCTGCAGATTCGGTCAGTATTCCGAATTCATAAAGCGTCTTATTAATACGCTGCAACTGGAAAATGTCGCCGTCTTCTCTCTGTCATCGGAAAACAGTTACGCCGGCTTCGGAACGTTTAACCTTGTCGCTACGCTCTGGATCGGCACGATTATTGCCGATACCTTCGATGAAATATATTCCAACCTGCGTACCAACGCGGTTGACCGGGATTCGGCCATGGATCTTCTCGAGGAGGAGTGGAGGAGGATACTGGATGTTCTAAGGGCCTCTCATGCCCTGAGAGACATTACAAAAGCTCTCGAAGTTACTGCCGAAAACCTCAAGGTGATTCCGGTTAAGCGGACGATAGAAGATACCCCGACAATCCTTCTCACGGGAGAGATATTTGTCCGCCACGATGATATTTCCCGGCAGTATATCATTGAGGAACTCGCCGATCGGGGTATCGCCACGAAGGTTTCCCCGCTCTCGGAGTGGCTCTATTATACCGACTGGCTGGTCAAAAACGATCTGTCGACCCGCCATCATTCTTTCAAGGAGAAACTGTCCCTTTCAGCCAGAAGTATCTTTATGAGAAAATATGAACGTGTCGTCAGGGAGATATTGTCGAGGTCCGCTCTCTGCAAAAACACCATTGACGATGTCGACCACATCATAAAGCACACACGTCACCTTATCAATCCGGAACTCACCGGCGAAGCCATTCTGACGACCGGGGCGTCGATACATGAGGTTCTGGACCACTATTGCGGTGTGATTTCCATCGGTCCTTTCGGATGCATGCCGACACGCCTGGCGGAAGCGATCCTGACGGTTGAAATGAATATGGAGGGAAAATTGTCGGCCGGAGCGATAAGTGAAAGGGCGAAGAAACTGCGTGACAGTGTGCAGGAATTGCCCTTTCTCACGATTGAAGGCGACGGGAGTCGTTTCCCCCAGATCATTACGGCAAAGCTGGAGGCGTTTCTGCTGCAGGCCGAACGATTACACGAGAAGATGCGAACACATCACTGACAGTTAATCTACATGCTGTTAAATTTCTATAAGCAGGGTAACCACATGATACATATCAAAAACCGGGAAGAAATCAAGAAGATGCGCCAGGCGGGAAGGCTGGCAGCGCAACTTCTTGATTATATAGAACCCTTTGTGAAAGAAGGTGTTTCGACGCTGTATCTTAATGATCTTTGTGAGGAATTTACGCAAAAGCATGGTGCCGTGTCGGCCCCCTTGAATTACGGCGGATTTCCGAAGAGCATCTGCACCTCAATCAATAATGTCGTGTGCCACGGCATTCCCTCTGAAAACGATATCCTCAAAGACGGTGATATTGTCAATATAGATGTGACGGTAATTCTGGATGGGTACCATGGAGACACATCGCGGACTTTAATGATCGGCACTGTTGATGAAAAGACGAAAAATCTGGTGAATCGAACAAAAAATGCCATGTACCGGGGAATCGAGGCGGTGAAACCCGGGAAATATTTGTATGAGGTAGGCAGGGCAATAGAAGAGTATATCAGTAAATTCGGATATTCCATCGTTCGGGCCTACGGAGGGCACGGGATCGGGAGAAAGTTTCATGAAGAGCCGCACGTGCTGCATCATTTCAGCTATGAGAATAAAATATGGCTTCGGGAAGGGATGACCTTTACAATCGAGCCGATGATTAATATGGGGAAATCATATGCGGTCATAACCTCTCCGACAGACGGATGGACCGTTACGACCGCCGACGGGAGTATAAGCGCCCAGTTTGAACATACGATACTGGTTACTTCCAAAGGGGCGGATATTCTTACAAAAACAACGAATTCCAAAGATTCGCTTTAAACTGCATCGAAACCGCGTATGCTGTCTCCTGCGGCGAGCCACCGGGGCAGTAATCGGTGAACACAAAAGAGTGCCGTAGCCGGGTGAGGATTGATATTTCCAATTCAACGATTATCCTGTGTCAGACCGTTGTTTTGGATACTCAGAAGCGTCGCGATGCGTGATACAGGGACGGGGATAGACACGATATCGGGTAAGGAGAGTACGGTTGATTGCGTATGAAATGTAAAGATACAGGAATAAAACATGATGATGAGACTGTGGATGAATTCTTTCATGGTTCTCTGAGTGTTCTTCAGAAGGAAAAGGGATACCGGTTTTCTGTGGACTCCCCGCTGCTGGCTGATTTCGTAACCCTCAGGAAGGGCGAAACCGTTGTCGATCTGGGAACGGGAAGTGGCATTATCGCCCTGATCCTGGCGCTCAGATTTCCCGACGCGCGAATAGCGGAGGTCGAGCTTCAGGAGGAACTGGCCGATATTGCTGCAAGAAATATAGTGCTGAACAGGATGGAGGACAGGGTCAGGGTCTACCCCGGCGATGTGAAAAAGATTAAAGCTGTCTTTGATCCGAAATCATTTGACGTGGCCGTATTTAATCCGCCCTACCGGAAATTGAACTCGGGGAAAATCAATCCGAATCATCAAAGGGCCGTGGCGAGACATGAGATCGGTGGGACGATACACGACTTTCTTGCCGCCGCCAGGTATCTGTTAAAGGATTACGGACGAGTATATGCCATCTATCCGGCTTCGAGGGGTGTTCAACTGATTGCCGGAATGCGGAAACACGGTATGGAACCGAAGAAACTCCGCATCGTCTATTCAAACAGTCTGTCGGGAGCCGCATTCGTTCTGGCAGAGGGGGTCAAGGGCGCCGGCGAGGAGGTTGAGATTATGCCGCCGCTTTTCATCTATGGAGACGACGGAAGATATTCCGATGAGATGGATGCGATCCTCGGCGGGGCATTCCCGGCGGATTAATTCTCCGCCGGCGGGAAAAGAAATCAGTTGCGGGAAAGGTGGGGTATAACGCAAAAAGGGGCGGAAATTACCGCCCCTTTTCCTTTCAATAAAATGACTCTCGAACGGTCTCCGATAGTCAGCCTGATCAGTTCAGCAGACTTTCCACGAAGCATCCGCTCGAACTTTCTCCTTCGGGAGTACCGAGGCCCACCGTTGTTCCGGTAAAATCGCTTATGCTCGGAATGGTATCGTTTGTCAGCGTGATCTCTATATAGCCGTCATAGTCCTCTCCCTGATATTCATAAGGAGCTCCCTCCGTAAATATTTCATAATCGGCCTCGTCAAACTCCTGCCAGGTATCTCCGTCAAACCAGTAGGGCGCCTGCGCATCTCCGGTAAAGTAGATGGTATACACGATCTCTCCGAGTATGCCCGAGGGATCGTCGATATAGAGATCGTAAAATTCACCGCTGAAGGAGATGCCGGTCGGGTTTTCGCCATATTTCGCCGTTACTACGGTAGCCGTTCCGCCGTCGGCCATCTCGGTAGCCTGTACGATGGTACCCGCGTCAGGATTCTGTACCTCATCCGTTTCGCCGCCGACCGTTCCATTCACCAGGTCGTCGGCCTGAGCATCTTCGAGGAACCATGGCGCGAGGTTTATCAGGAGGAGATCTGTGTCGCAATCCTCGTCGCGACTGTTCTCATCGTCTTTGAAGAGGATTTTTCCTCCGTCGGGGCTCCACCAGAGGCGGAGGTCCAGATATCCATCGGTAAGCTGGCGGATATCTTCACTGTCATTGATGTTGATAATGAAAATGCTCGAGTAGTCGGATTCGGGGACATACTGTGCTGTTCCCGATTCGGCTTCAACCTCGACATATTTTTTGAAGGCGATCCACTGGGAATCGGGGCTCCATGATTTCGGCGCGCAGACGGTATCCCAGTCGCCTGAACCGTTCTCCGTGACGAGGGGAACCTTGTTGGTCCCGTCCGTATCCATCATGCTCAGGGTGTGGATGGAGTTTTCGTATACGGCCGGAGCAACCGGTGCAGAGGTTCGCGTATGATACGCGATATGATTTCCGTCGGGGCTCCAGAATGCCCAGTTTTCGCAGATATACTCTGTAGTTGGGCCATCATCGGAGAGCATCACGGGGGCCTCAGATCCGTCGGGCTGCACCTTGTATATCCTGCTTCTCTCGGTATATGTCGGTGATTTGCCACTAAAGAGGATCCACTCGGAATCGGGGCTCCAGCTGTATTTTGAGGGGGCCTCAACGCTCCCGGACACATCAACCACCTCCGTTCCGTCTATGTTCATGACCGATAAGACCCCTGTGGGAGTACACGCCGGCGCGTCAATTGCTGGTGGTGTCCACATGAAGGCAATCTTTGTTCCATCGGGGCTGACGACCGGGTTCGATTCGGATGCCACGAGAGATCCACCCGGACTGAGTGCGGATTCATGGGCTTCAGTCAGGTTCTGGGGGTCGGTTCCATCCGCGTCCATAATCCATATCTCCGTGCGATCTTCACCGGCAACATCTTTCTGGAATAGTATTCCGGTTCCGTCCGGCGTGAAACTCGCGCGAGAGTGGCACGTCGCGTCGGATGTCAGCTGGTCAAATCCGCTTCCGTCGGCATTTATGACGCATATCTGTTGAAAGGTTTCTACTGTTGTTGACGGGAGAGGAATGCTTTCCTCTTCCAGGGCTGTATAGACGATTTGTGAACCGTCGGGGCTCCACGGATAATCACCCCAGCACTGTACGTCGCCATGTCCCGGCGCGGTGGTGAGCTGCAGGATATTCGTAACCGTTTCATTCTGAACGCCCTCCGTTGACTCGTCGGTATCATAGATGCCCTCTGTTCCCCAGTTGATCACCCAGTCATTGATAAGTGTGAGGTCCACACCCGACAAACTTCCCGGACTCAGTGAAATGGGGTTCGCTTCATACTCCCCCTGGTAATCTCCCGTCACGGGTCCTTCAGGGGCAACCGCACCGTCCATATCCCAGTAGGCAAAAACATATCCCTGGCCTATGATGGTGGGCAGCCCGTCAACCGTATAAACTCCGGGGGCGGAAATTGATGTCTCACCTATCACTTCAGATGTTTCGGGATCAGGGCCGTCAAATACGACGACGTAAATTTCTCCGTCCCCGGCCGGGAGATTGCAGCTGATTGTGCCGTTTATAGTCATACTCTCATCCACAGCGGTTGAGACGGTTGCTCCCAGACCAAAAAAAACAAACAGTGCTGCGATAAAACAACCGGCAAATATGCTCCTCTTTCTTTTCATATGATGCCTCCCCTTCTTAGAAATTTTCACCTTTGCTATTTACTTACTGGTTATAATCGCCAAAGACAAGTCTTTTCCGGTTTATTCATCCAGCCGTCGTTTGATTATTTCTTTTGTCATTACCTTTTCCAGGATCGTTTTGAGTTCTTCGTCATCTATACGGGACAGGTTTTCCCGGATGAGCCTTTTTTCCCGCTTTTTTAACGAATGCCGGCTGAAATCGATGCGACTGTCTACTGTTTCAGTGGAGGAATGGCGTATATCGCCTATCGAGAAATATATATTTGTTATCTTTTCTTTTTTCTCCCAGGCAAGATTGACCTTGTCCATGATCTCCTGTTTCATGAAACCCAGCTGCTGAAGCCAAGCCGGGTTCGAAACGTTTACAAACAATGTATTGTTCTTGAATTTAACCGGATGTGTATGCGCGGCTATCTGGGGTCCTACGGCGCTGTCCCAGATAGTGAGAATCTTGCAGTCCACGATATCGATATGGATCTTTTTTCTCTTTAATGCCTTCTGCAAAAAATCGCCCATCTTCTGGAGATTTCTCCGGCGTTTTCCCGCTCTTCGTTTTCTGTACATGATTGATATCTTTTCTCACAGCGGATTGTTACAGTCAAGAGTGAGATTGATTTCACCCGATTCGATGTGATAAACAGTTTCGTATGAAACAGGGGAGGTAGAGATGGACCTAATGGAGATGGTGCGGCGGGTTAAATCGCATCCCGATTATACGAGCGCGGGGATGATACTCTGTCACAACGGGGTTGTGCGAAATACATCCAGAGAAGGGACGCCTGTCAGTGAGCTGATTGTCAGAACCGACCGGCAACGGTTAAAGGAAATACTCTCGGAAATACAAAGCCGCGAGGGAATTATCGAGGTGCTTGCGGAGGTGCGTGAGGGAAGGCTTTTCCCGGGAGACGATATCATGCTGGTGGTGGTCGCCGGCGACTTCAGGGAAAATGTAATTCCTGCGCTCACCGACGCGGTGGAGGCCATAAAGAGTACGGTTACGCAGAAGAAAGAGGTATAATGGTGCCGTATAGCGATTAAGAGCGTTCCCATGGTAGATGGAAAGGATGCCAGCATGAAAGATCTTCATTCCGATATACGAAAAATCTTCAATGCCGGACTGGAAGCCGCTGACCCCGGCAAGGCGATCAGGCGTACGGTAAGGCGCGCAGGAAAACGTCTGATGATCGACGACAGGGAGCATGATTTACATTCATTTGAGAGGGTTATGGTTGTCGGAGCTGGAAAGGCGGGAGCGAGTATGGCCGCCGCGCTTGAGGGCGTTCTCGGGCCATCCATCACCGGGGGGATGGTCATTACAAAATATGGTCATGGGCTTATGCTCAAGACCGTTTCCTTGACGGAGGCGGGTCATCCGATACCCGACGATTCCGGCGTCGAGGGCTCAGGGAGGATACTGGACCTTTTAAAGAATGCCGGTGAAAAGGATCTGATCCTGTGTGTCATATCCGGTGGGGGATCGGCATTGTTGCCGATGCCCGTTGCCGGCATTTCTCTCCATGACAAACAGGAGGCTACCCAGGTTCTTCTCGATTGCGGTGCCGATATCCATGAAATCAACATCATACGAAAACACCTCTCAGCAATAAAGGGCGGAAGGCTCGCCGAAGCGGCATTTCCGGCAACTCTCGTCACCGTGATCCTGTCGGATGTTATCGGGGATAATCTCGACGCCATTGCCTCGGGTCCCACCGTTCCCGATCGAAGCACCTTCACGGACTGCATGAAAATCGTGGATAAATACAGCCTGAAGGATAAACTGCCCCCTTCTGTTGTCGCCCACCTGGAGCGTGGGGCTAATAAAGGGGTCCCGGAAACGCCTAAACCGGGAAACCGGGTCTTCGACAAGACGTTTCCCATTATAATAGGCAGTTGCTCACTTTCAGTCTCTTCCGCCCAGCAGAAGGCGAGAGAGCTCGGATATGAGACAATCATTCTTTCCTCTTCAATAGAGGGGGAAACCAGGGATGTGGCAAAGGTTCATGCCGCCATTGCAAAAGAAATACTGAAATCCGGTAATCCCGTATCAACCCCGGGGTGTATTGTATCCGGTGGTGAAACCACCGTAACGATACGGGGTAACGGTCTCGGCGGGCGTAATATGGAATTTGTGCTCGCCGCCGCAATTGAGATAGACGGTCTTGACGGAATTACACTTCTGAGCGGCGGGACGGACGGGACGGACGGGCCTACCGACGCGGCGGGCGCAATCGCCGACGGTTCAACCGTGCGGACTGCCCTGGAAGGGGGGGTGGACGCGGGGGAATATCTCAGAAACAACGACTCATATCATTTTTTCGAGACGACAGGAGACCTGCTGATAACAGGGCCGACCATGACCAACGTTATGGATCTGAGAATTGTTCTTGTAGCCGATTAAATCTTTGTGTAAAAGGCCCTTTCGCTTTTAACCGCCTCTTTTATTTCGTTAAAGACACGGGGACGCTTCGTGAGTATCTGCTCCCACGAGGCGGTCTGCGGCATTTCGAATATCTGACCCTGGGTTTCTGTTTCATAGGCGATCAGATCACTGATTAACCCGGCGTCCCGGTATTTCCTGAATCGTTTGTCGCCTGCAATAATAGACAAAAACCTGTCATGGAGGTGCGAAGGAAGCGTAAGGTAATCTCCTGCGGTCAGAATCGCATCCTTGAATATCCCTCGAACCATCGCGGATTCACCGTCTCGATCATACTTGAGCTTTGCAAAGGACGCATTATCTGAATATTTGTTGATCAGCTCATCCGCCACGTTGAGATACGTTATTGTGAGATCTCTGATAAAATAATCTGAAATCTCAAGTCCTTCCTCAATCACGAGTGTTGAAAAGAGTGTTACCACCAGATCGATCGCCATCTTGTAGAGACCGGTTTCGCTGTTGTTGGATGAAACGGGCTGATGCTTGTGCTCGAACGGCCGTGCGGAAAATTGTACCTGGGCTATATTATTCGCTTTCCTGTACACCTCTATAAGCGTGAAAATTTCGACTCCCCAGTTCGTCGCAAAGTGCATACGTTTGAGAAGACTCGCTTCAAACGCAACCTCTCCCGACAACTGGTAATTGAAGGACAGGAGGTAGTCAATAAGCCTGAGAAATTTGTCATCTCCTGATTCACAAAACTTTCGTTTCAATGCCAGCAGCAGAGGGTCCAGAAGAAGGCGCTTTGTGCGACCGTACATCCGTTGATCTCCTATCCTCAAATAGGAGGCCTTTGAGAATTGATAGTTCAGGGCAAGAACAGGGTAGAAAAGCCTGTCAAGCTGTCTGCGGTGAAATGTCTTTATGTCGGCATCTATTACCCCTATGTAATGCGCACCCAGGGCCTGGGCGATGCCGAAAGACATGAACATGTTTCTGCCCTTTCCGATCTGTTCGAGACTGAAACCGTCCTCGTTAAATTCATGGTATAGTTTCTTAAACGCAGTCCCTTCGTTGTGTTGAATGATATAATTTTTGATCTTATACTTCTTCATAAGACCGGCAAACTCCAGCGCTTCCTCGTCTGTTGCCCTGTCAAGTCCAAAGATTATTCTGTATAAGTAACTGATCTTGCTGAGTTGTTTGAGAATATTCAGGAAGACGGGTCTGTTTTCCGGAAGGGTAAATTCTGTTGCAAGTGTGGGAACGACAAGTACGGTCCTTTTCCCTCTGGAAGCCGATCTCAACCGTGGTCTCAGATCCTGCAGGTCTTTGTTTAAAAGATGCAGGGTTGTTATTTTTGTATTTTTCTGCGCGAAACTTAACATAATTGTCCTCCCTCCGTGTGTGGATTGATTCTAACAGTGCTAAGCGAATTTAAAACGGCTCGAAAATAACAAACGGGTCATAACCGTATACAATATTAAATCATGGCATCTTTGACAACAGCCTCTATACGTTTTTGGGCGGATTCGAGCCCTTCTCTGGTTTTTGATTCGAAACGCAGTACCAGCACCGGCTGGGTATTCGAGGCCCGTACAAGTCCCCATCCGTCTTCGAACTGCACACGCACGCCGTCGATATCGATAACTGCGTAGTGTTGCGTGAAATAGTCCTTAACCCTTTCAACTACCTGAAATTTAACATCATCAGGACAATCCACCCGTATTTCGGGTGTATTGAACATATGCGGGACATCTGAAAGTAACTGGCTCAGGGTGGTGCCGGTAGCTGAGAGTATTTCCAGAAGTCTTGCAGAGGCGTAAATTGCGTCGTCATAACCGAAATACCGATCAGCAAAGAAGAGATGACCGCTCATTTCGCCCGCCAGCAGGGCGTTTTCTTCCTTCATCTTGCTTTTGATAAGTGAATGTCCCGCTTTCCACATGACGCCCCTTCCGCCGTTTTTTTCTATATCGTCGTAAAGGGTCTGGGAACATTTGACCTCCCCGATTATCGCCGCTCCGGGATTTTCCTTGAGTATGAACCGTGAGAACAGCAGCAGCAGCTGGTCTCCGCGTATTATTTCTCCTTCGTCCGTTACAACTCCTATCCTGTCCGCGTCACCGTCGTAGGCTATTCCAATATCCGCCTTTTTCTCTTTTACGAGGCGAATAAGGGGCTCGAGATTTTCCTCGACCGTCGGATCCGGGAAATGGTTGGGGAAATGACCGTCCATGTCACAATAGAGCGGAGTGGTCGTGCACCCGAACTGTTCGAAAAGGGGAAGCGCGAAAAGTCCTCCTACACCGTTGCCGGCATCTACAACCACTTTAATGCCCTTTTTCACCATGACATTATTAAAAATATGATCCTGGTAAAATGAAGAAACATCTGCCTGGTCGAGCGTTCCATCGCCCGATACGTAACGGCCGTTTTCCATTATCTTTCTCAGTTTCTGTATATTTTCCCCATAGATGGTGTCGTGGCCGACGCATATCTTGAATCCATTGAATTCGGGTGGATTGTGACTTCCCGTCACCATGACCCCACCATCGGTATTCATGTGTCTGATAGAGTAATAAAGGACGGGTGTGGCACAAAGACCAATATCGGTCACATCTATTCCTGTCGAGAGGAGGCCCTTTACGAGAGCATCGCGGTATTCTTCAGAGCTGAGCCGGCAATCCCTCCCGACGGTCATACGTGCAACGTTTTGGTTCTTTCCGTATGTACCGATGGCCCTTCCAAGGGTATAGACAAAATCGTAATTCAGATCTTCTCCAACGGTTCCTCTGACATCGTATTCTCTGAACACCTGCGGATTCATTCTGTCCCTCCTTCCCAATGCTATATTTGTAACATATATGTCAGGTTAAGACAATAAACGTTGCGTTTATATGTGTTGACACCCGTCTAATGCCATGTTAGATTTGGCGAAAATTTAAGAAGAATCGGTGGGAGGTACATTTATGGCCTGGAAGGACAACGACGGGAACCCGTGGGGTAACCGCAAATCGCCCAGCTTACAAGAGGTGATCGAAAGGATCAAAAAATCGATTCCTTTCAAGATCCCGTTTGGAGGAAAATACGGTTTAATTCCGCTAATAGTGGTGGTTCTGCTGATCCTCTGGCTCGCATCCGGCATATTTTTTGTCGCGCCCGACGAGGCCGGTGTGGTCAAACGATTCGGCAAGGCGGTGCGTACCACTACTCCTGGCCCTCACTATCACATTCCAGTGCCGGTGGAAACGGTTATGAAACCGAAAGTGACACAGGTACAAAGAATAGAAATAGGATTTAGAACCATAGGAGACAGGCAGCTTGGACGGTTAAGAGCTGTAACCAACGAAAGCCTTATGCTCACTAAGGCCGAGAATATAGTGAACCTGACCTTTATTGTTCAGTACAAGATAAAGGATGCGATAAACTACCTCTTCAATGTGAAAAATCAGGCCAAGACGGTAAAGGATGCCGCTGAGGCCGCGATGCGGGAGACGGTTGGAGAAAGCGAAATCGATGATATTCTGACGACCGGCAAATTCAAGGTTCAGCAGGATACGAAAACGATCCTTCAGAATATACTGGACAGTTATAAGGCGGGCATACATATAGTGGCCGTTCAGCTTCAGGATGTTCATCCCCCCGATGAGGTTATGGCGGCATTTAAGGATGTAGCCAGCGCGAAAGAAGATAAGGCCAAGATGATAAATGACGCACACGGGTATCGGAATGAAATACTGCCCAAGGCCAAGGGGAAGGCGTCTCAGATAACCAATGATGCCATAGCCTATAAAGAGTCCAAGATTATATCCGCTGAAGGGGATGCGAGTAGATTTCTCCAGATTCTCTCCCAGTACAGAACGGCCAAGGAAGTAACAAAGAAGAGGCTGTATATCGAAATGATGGAAGAGGTGCTTCCGGGGATTGATAAGGTGATAGTCGAGAAAGAAATCGGAACAAATATGTTGCCGCATTTGTCGCTGGGCAAAGAAGGTGATACGAAGATAAATACGAAGTAGCCGGAAATTCTGGAGGTTGAAAATGAAATTAAAAGGAAAGGCTGGATTAATCGCCGGCCTGATCATAATTGTCGTTGTGTCACTTTCCCTTTTCACCGTGGATCAGACGCAACAGGCGATTGTCATACAAATGGGGAAACCGTTGAAGGGCATATACGGTCCGGGTCTGCACTTTAAAGTTCCCTTTATTCAACAGGTGATGAACTTTGAAAAAAGGATGCTGGTCTATGACGCGACTCCGACCGAGATCCTTACAAAGGACAAAAAGAACCTTGTCGTGGATAATTATACAAAATGGTCTATTGCCAATCCGTTACGGTTCTATACCACGGTGAAAAACGAGAGGGGCGCCCAGGCACGGTTGGATGATATTGTCTACGCACAGCTCAGGGTTGAGCTGGGGCGGCATAATTTGTCGGATATTGTGTCGACAACAAGGGACGCGATTATGACGAAAGTGACGGATAAAGCTGTTAAGCGTGCTGAAGATTATGGTATTCATGTTGTCGATGTGAGAATCAAGCGCGCGGATCTTCCCGAACAGAATGAGAAGCATGTCTTCGGACGAATGAAGGCGGAAAGGGAACGACAGGCAAAACAGTACCGTTCGGAAGGCGAGGAAGAATCCAAGAAAATTACGGCAAAAGCGGATATGGAACGAACAATTATACTGGCCGAGGCATACAAGATATCCGAAAAACTGAAGGGTGAAGGAGATGCCCGGGCGGTAAGAATATATGCCGACGCGTACCAGAAAGATATTGAATTCTATAAGTTTATCAGAAGTCTCGAGGCGTACAAGAAAGCGCTTAAGGAGGACACAAAACTGATAACTACCTCCGATACCGAGTTCTTCAATTATATGAACTGATAATTTTTCTTGACTTTATGGTGTATTAATTTTATTAAGTCGAAAAATCAGTAAGGATAGTGAAGGAATGGGGAGCATCATGTGCACAGTGGCAGGTGGGTTTTTTAGCTTTTTCGGCTTTTTTAGCTTTTTTGAGGAGGTCTGCCTTCCGAGCTCTTGAGGAACAGTAATATGAGCCGTGGGCAGGCCGAGCAATTGTCCACGGTTTCTTTATGCAAAGGCCGTGGAATGAATTCCACGGCCTTTTTTATTTTGGAAGGAGGGAAGTACCAATGCGCAGAACATATTCTATCATTACAGGTCTTATTGTCACGCTGCTTATGGTTTCCGGCGCGCACGCGAAGACAATAAAAGTGGGAGCGGCGATTAATCTTACCGGTCCGGCGTCGACATGGGGGCAGTTTCACGCAAAAGGACAGCAGGATTATTTTCGCTATGTAAATGAAGTCAAGGGCGGCGTGGATGGAAATACAATAGAGATGATACTTGTTGACACAATGTACAAAGTTCCCGAGGCCGTTGCAGCCGTCAGAAAATTTGCCGTCAGTAACAGGGTGGATATGATTGCCACCTGGGGGGCGGGCGAAGGGCTTGCTGCGAAACCCCTTGTACAGCGATATGGCATACCGACCATAAACTATTCCACAAGCTGGGAGATCCTCAAAGAACCGGTTGATTATATGTATCTTCCATTCGGAAGTTATCGTATGGACTGCTATGCGGTGCTCGAATATATTCGTGCGAGTCACAAAGGAAAGGACGCGCCGAAGGTCGGTCTTCTCACCTACAATAATGCCTACGGACGCTCCATACACAAGCCCAGCATGGAATATGCCGAAAAGCACAATATAGATATCGTTTCGATTGAGGAATTCCCCCCCAAGACCCTCGATCTTACGACCGAGCTGTTACGCCTGAAAAAGAACGGGGCGGAGTATGTGTTCATGCAGATGCTCCCCGCGGCGATAATAACTACCTTCAAGTGTGCCGACAGAATCGATTATCAGCCTGAATTCTTCGGGACATGGACATCTACCGACCCCGATTTCTTCAGGATGGGGAAAGGGTTGATCAGGGATCGCCTCAAGATGCAATTCCCGGGAGGATTGCCGGGCGACAAGAGCGCGGGTATGCAGGTTATGGAAGAGCTGTGGAAGCGCTATAAAACGGTGGACTCATTTGACGCATCGTATTGGGAAGGTGTCGTCGTCGGAACGATTATGGAGAGGGCTTTCATACGGGCCAATGAAAAATATGGAAAGATAACCAGAAAAACAATAAATATGGCGATGGAATCCTTCTCAAACGAAGATCTCGGCGGGCTGGTACCCAATATCACGTACACCAAGACCGACCACGAGGGATCGTTCAAGGGCAGGATCGTCAAGGTGTCTGAGAACGGGAAATACGTTCCGGTAACAAACTTCTTTGTTCCCGGAAAGGAAGAGATAAAGATTCTGGAGAAATAATGAAGGCTTTTCGTGGCCGGCCTGAAATATTTCAGGCCATATCCGGCGATAGAAAAAACGCCAACCTGGAAGTAACCGGCCTTACGCTGACTTTCGGCGGTGTAACGGCTCTGAGCGATATCAATTTCAAGGTGAAAACAGGGGAACTGTTCGCCATTATTGGACCCAACGGTGCCGGTAAGACAAGTCTACTGAATTGTCTTACCGGTTTCTACAGACCCCAGGCAGGTCGAATCACCTTTAACGGAGAGGATATAACCAATCTCCCGACGCACAAGCTCGTCAGCAGCGGGGTCGGGCGGACGTTTCAAAACATTGAACTTTTCCCCGGTATGACGGTACTCTCCAATATGCTTCTGGCTCGCCATGTCCATTGCAGCTACGGATTGGGCAGGGCGCTTCTTTTTATGGGTGGTGTTAAGAGGGAAGAGGTCAGGCATCGCGCTGTTGTCGAAGAGTTGATAGACTTTCTCGAAATGCAGGCAATCAGAAAAAAGCCTGTGGGCTCATTGCCCTATGGATTACGAAAGAGGGTCGAACTCGGCCGCGCGCTGGCGCTCGAGCCGAAACTGCTGGTGCTTGACGAACCATTTGCCGGGATGAACCTTGAAGAGAAGGAAGATATGGTACGGTTTCTCTCTGAATTGAACAAGGAATGGGGGCAGACAATGATACTGGTTGAACATGACATGTCTATTGTTATGACCGTATCGAAACGGATAATGGTTTTAAATTTCGGAGATAAACTGGCCGAGGGGACACCCGAAGAGACACAGAATGATCCGGAGGTCATCAGGGCTTACCTTGGAGATGCGCAATGAACCCTGAAATAGAGACTCACGAGCCGAATCAACAAAAGGGGGATACACCTAAAACCGCCCTTACTCTCCCGCAGATCCTGCTGAAGAACGCGGAAGAATTCCCAATGCGTGCCTCCATCCGGGAAAAGGCGTATGGTATATGGCAGTCATATACCTGGCTTGATTACCTGGAGTTTGCCAGGAGGGTCGGGTTGGGTCTTCGTGCCCTCGGGCTACAGAGGGGTGACAACATCGGGATCATAATGGACAATCATCCGGAATGGCTGTTCACTCAATTAGGGGGACAGTCTCTTGGTGCCGTTGTTCTTAATTTGTTCACCTCCGCGGTCAGCGAGGAGATGACCGGTACTCTTAACAGGATTCAGGCCGCGTATGTAATTGCCGAGGATCAGGAGCAAACTGATAAGCTGCTGGAGATGCGTGACAAGCTTGAACACGTAAAAAAGGTCATCTATGTGGACCGAACGGGGATGAGTTCATACCGGGACAATGCCTGGCTTATGAGCTTTGCCGATCTCCTGGAACTGGGAGAAGATATTGACAAAAACCAGCCGGATCTCTTTACCGAAGAAGTGTGGAAGGGCAAACCGGATGATATTACATTGATGATAATGACCTCCGGCACCACCGGTATCTCCAAGCTGGCAATGTTATCACATCTCAATTTTACGCAGATGGCTCTGAGCTGGATGGAAACAATCCCCGCCGGCATGACTGCGGACTGGCTGTCGATTTCACCTCCCGCGTGGATAGTGGATCAGATGTGGGGAGCCGGCGTTGCTCTGGCGGGTGGCATGGCGATGAACTTTCCCGAAACCCGTGAAACGATGATAGAGGACTTTCGGGAATTGGGGCCGAATATACTCATTACATCCTCCAGATTCTGGGAAGATCTCGCTTCCACTATTCGAGTAAGGATGAGTGATTCCGGTTTTATACGAAGAAAGCTCTTCGGCCTGACAGTGAAGATCGGCGGTAGGGTTGTAGACATGGAATCACAGGGAAAATCGCCCGGCCCGGGGCTCAGACTGGCCCGATGGATCGCCGATGTTACCATTTCCCGCCCGCTTCTTGACAGGGTAGGTTGCTCCAGGTTTTACAGCGCATATACTGGAGGACATCCCATAAGTCCCGATGTAATACGTTTTTTTAGGTCGTTGAACCTGAATCTGAAACAGTGTTATGGCCTTACCGAATCGTGTGGAATATTTCAGGCCCAGCCTGACAGTGAAGTCAAGGCCGAGACAGTCGGAAGACCCTTGTCGGGTATGGATGTAACAATTTCAGAGGACCAGGAGGTTTTTCTGTCAAGCAAAACGGTGTTCAGGGGATATCATAACGATTATGAAGCAACTGACTCAGCTTTCGAGGATGGATGGCTCCGGACCGGAGATGCGGGATATATCGATGATGATGGCCATCTTGTTATCATAGGGCGAAGGGAAGAGATTATCAGGAACAAACAGGGAGAGGCCTTTTCTCCTGATTTTATCGAGACCCGTATAAAATTCAGTCCGTATATACGAGAGGCGGTAACGTTTGGTGAAGGTCGTCCCTACATCACCGCGCTGATAAACATTGATATGGGGAATGTCGGAAACTGGGCCGAAGAGAGAATGATACCCTACACGACATATACGGATCTCTCACAACAGGCTGAAGTGGAAAAGCTGGTTCGCGCCGAGGTTGCGGATGTTAATGAAAAACTGCCGGATGCCATGAAGATTCGCAAGTTCATACTCCTTTACAAGCTTCTCGACGCCGATGATGATGAGCTGACCAGGACGGGAAAGGTGCGCAGGAGATTTGTCTACGGGCTGTATCTTAAACTGATAACCGCCATGTACGAGGGAAAGAAAGATCTGGATGTGAAAACAACAATCCGCTACCGGAACGGGCAGGTGGGTAATCTTGAAACCAGGGTGAATATAGTAACCGTTTAAAGTAAAGTATTATGAATACTGTTTAACAGTCTAAAATATATGTTATTAGTGTCGAAAGGGTTATAGTATGGACTTTTTTATCCAGCTTCTGGTAAATGGATTAAGCATCGGGTTTCTCTATGGGCTGGCTGCCATGGGGTTTGTAATGATTTTCAAATCGTCCAGTGTGCTTAATTTTGCGCATGGCGAGTTGATGGCCCTTGGCGCGTTTATATTCCTTGCTATGATCAGCTGGGCGGGCTTGCCGGTGTACGTGGCATTTCCCGTGGCGCTTGCCGGATGCTTTGTGCTCGGATTCGTTGTTGAACGGATCTTCCTGCGGCCATTGATCGGAGAGCCGCTTATCTATGTTATCATGCTGACCGTGGGGCTGGCGTCGATATTCAAGGGAGTGATGCTCTTTATATGGGGCGGAAACCTCTACACCTTTCCGGAATTTCTACCTGCCGGACTTGCAATATCCTGGGGAAACATAAACATACCACCCGTCTATGTCGTATCAATTGCTATCGGCCTTATATTCCTGATCCTTTTCGGGCTTTTCTTTAAATATTCCTCCCAGGGAATCTACATGCGATCTGTCGCGGACAACCAGCCGGCTGCCCTTTCACTGGGAGTGCACGTCAGGAAGGTGTTTGCCCTGTCGTGGGCCATAGCCGCGCTGGTAGCCGGAATGAGCGGTATCGTCCTTGGGATTATAAACGGGATCAACGTTCATGACCTCTCCTCGATAGGACTCAAGGTGTTTCCGGTAGTTATACTGGGAGGGCTGGACAGTATAGGAGGCGCTGTTATCGGGGGGATTATTATCGGTCTTCTGGAAACCTTTACGGGAGGATACCTCTCAACGTCGCTGCGGGATGTAATTCCCTACATGGCGCTGGTATTCATATTAATGGTAAAGCCCTACGGCCTTTTCGGCCTGGTAGAGATTGAAAGGGTATAATGAGAAAACTTCACTTTCACCCGTGCGGGAATTTCAACGAGCGGTACGCGCAGGAACTGACCATCTTCGAGACGGATTTCGGCCGCGCCTGCCTGATTGCGGGGTTTATACTCCTGTTTGCCGTTGTTCCTTACGTAACCGGACCATATCTTATCTATATATTGAACATGGTGGCTATCACCGCAATAGCGGCAATCGGTCTCAATATACTGACGGGCTTTACAGGCCAGCTATCCCTCGGACACGGGGCCTTCATCGGGGTCGGAGCGTATGCCGCCGCCATACTCGCCACCAAGGCGGGTTTCCCCTTTCTGGTGGCGGTTCCCTGCGCGGGACTGATCACAGCGTTTGTCGGCGTACTGTTCGGGTTGCCTTCAGGGCGACTGAAGGGCCTCTATCTGACCATAGCCACTCTTGCGGGACAGTTTATCATTGAATATCTTCTCATTCACTGGGAAGGGCTTACAGAGGGCACAATGGGCATCGTGCTCCCCGGAATATCAATATTCGGGATCGAATTCACCAGCGATAGAAGCTTCTTCTATATAATATATATCTGCCTGATTGCGATGACCCTCATCGCCGTCAATATTATGAGAACGAGCTACGGAAGGGCATTTATCGCGATACGCGACAATGACCGGGCCGCCGAGGGCATGGGTATCCCGATATTCCCTTATAAACTGTTGTCATTCGGGATAAGCTCCTTCTACGCCGGGATCGCCGGAGCCCTGTGGGCCTATTACATGATCAGTATCACGACCGAGCCCTTCAATCTGGCACTCTCAGTGGAGTATATAGCGATGATTATCATCGGCGGCCTGGGGAGCGTCGCCGGCGCCATCTACGGGGCAATCTTTATTACGGGGCTCAACGAAGGGCTGCGCTGGCTGACCGATATCCTCATGGGTGTCGAGATGCTCACGAAGGCCGGATTTTCAATGGCGCCGCTGCGTGAACTGGCGTTTGGTTCGGCGATAGTTCTCTTTATTCTGCTGGAGCCGCGTGGTCTCGCGGAGGTGTGGCGGATCATTCGTTCAAATTTCAGGCTCTGGCCCTTCTCGTATTAACGAATTGTCGGGGGTAGAGCACGAGGAAGCAATGGAAAACAATATTCTACTTCAATTGAACAATATAAGTGTTGTCTATTCGGATGTTATCCAGGTTCTGAAGGGTGTTTCGCTGTCGGTCGAGGAGAAGCATATCGTATCCCTGCTCGGCAGCAATGGCGCGGGGAAAACGACGACCTTAAAAGCGATTTCCGGACTACTCAAGACGGAGAATGGCAAGGTCACCGACGGCGATATCGTCTACAGAACTGCCTCTATTCAAAATTCACCCCCCGAGACCATAACACGTCAGGGCATCATTCAGGTGCTCGAAGGCAGGCAGCCTTTCAAGTATCTGACGATAGAGGAAAACCTGAGGGTGGGTACCGCAACGCGCTGGGGTAAACCGTATAAAAAAGATATGGATATGATATATGACTACTTTCCGCCTCTGAAAAAAAGGAGAAAATCCTTGGCCGGGTATTGCAGCGGCGGCGAACTGCAGATGCTTGTCATGGGACGGGCCCTGATGGCACATCCACAGCTTCTCCTGCTGGACGAGCCTTCACTGGGGCTTGCACCCCTCGTGGTCATGGAGATATTTCGAATTATAGAGCGGATAAACAGGGAACAGGGAACGACCATTATCCTCGTTGAACAGAACGCCAGCATGGCGCTTCAGATAGCCCACTACGGGTATATTATGGAGAACGGAAAGATAGTCATGGAGGGGTCTTCCTCCGAGCTTAAGGAGAATCCCGACATCAAAGAATTCTACCTGGGAATGGGAACAACCGGCGACGCCAAGTCTTACGCTGATGTGAAATCTTACAAGCGTCGTAAAAGGTGGCTTTAGCAGATGAGAGGAGAAGAGGGATACATGGACCGATTTTTTGATGACAAGGAAACCCGATCGACACAGCGCAGGGAAGAGGAGACCAATCTGAGATTGTCCGCGATGGTCGAATCGGGTTACCGGCGCTCCCGACGGGTCAGGGAAATGTTCGACAGCCTCGGACTGATGCCGTCGGATATCCTTTCCGCAAACGATCTTGAGAAGCTTCCGGTCATCTCGCGTGAAGAGGTTGCCGAATGTGAGCGAGACGATATTCCCTTCGGAGGGTTTTGCGATGAATCCGCCGATATCGACAGGATATTCACATCGCCGGGTCCCGTCTACGAGCCGCACCTTGGTGAACGTGAATTATGGGGCAGGGGGTATTTCGCGGCGGGATTTCGCAGGGGCGACCGGGTGCTCAACACCTTTTCGTACCATATGGTGGCCGCCGGACTGACTTTTCACGAAGGTCTCAGATCCGTCGGAGCGACCGTAATCCCCTCGGGAACATCGGGGACGGAAACACAGGTCCAGTTGATTCGGGATCTTAATGTCACCGGATATACCGGTACGCCCAGTTTTTTAAACGCCATTATCGGTAAAGCCGAGGAGATGGGATATGATTTCAGGAACGATTTCAGCGTTCGCAGGGCATCTTTTGTTGCCGAACCCCTCCAGCCGTCGCTCAGGGAACGGTTTGAAAAGGAATACGGAATAGAGACCTATCAAATGTACGGGGCCACCGAGGTCGGCGACGTGGCGTACGAATGTGCCGAGAAGACCGGGTGGCATATCTGCGAGGACGTGATTGTCGAGATCGTGGATCCCTCGACAGGCAGGCGTGTCGAGCCGGGAGCGCTGGGAGAGGTCGTGGTGACCAGGCTGAATGATATCTTTTTCCTCTTTCGTTTCGGAACGGGGGACCTTTCGAGTATTGCCGGGTCTGAATGTGCCTGCGGAAGAACATCCTCCAGACTTTCGGGTATTGCCGGACGGGTAGGGGACGCGGTTAAGGTCAGGGGCATGTTCGTGGCGCCGAGCCAGATTATGAGGATGAGAGAGGCATTTCCCGATATCAGGTTTCAGGTAATCGTAACGAGGGAAGAGTACCGGGATTTTCTGACAGTTGCGGTCGTGGATGATGAACACTATAAATCGGTCGAGCCCGAGAACTTCAGCCGTACATTCAGCGAAATCTGTTCAGTGAAAATCGACAGGATCGAGACGGAGGGAGTGGATCTCCACGATGCGGATGTTCCCATTATCGACAGAAGGGAATGGAAGTAATACTCAGGATCGAACCATAGCCATAGATCTGATACTGCAGTGAAAAGGGGGTGTGTACTAAAAACACACCCCCTTTTTTTGACCTGTTACAATGTTTGTGAGATTAGAAGCTCACACCGACGCCGGCGTTCACCGTGGCGGTATCGTCGCAGTATCCCATACCTGCCGTAAGGGAAATATGTTCGCCGAGATACATCTTGGCGCCTGCCGCAATTGCGTTGGAGCCCCGGAAATTACCATATCCGAGACCGATCGAGAAGGTCTTGCCCGGGACCGGATCGGGAATGGCCGCCAGTGCGGAGACGGACGCGACACCCGCGTCGATTCTGTCCTCGAGTTTCCAGTATTGTCTCATGTTGACGGCATCGTAAGGATCAACACCGTCGGCTACCCCCGTTACCTTCGCGGGGCCGCCTGTCTCGATATCCTGGAACGTGGCTCCTACATCGTCGAGTGTGAGCGATGTCGACGTGGTGCCGCCGCTCAGTACCGTCTGATGCGCTTCCTGGTCGACGGTCAAACCATGTCCATCATCAGTCAGAACCGTTGCGCGCGTATCGGTTGCGGTAACGGTTGCTCCGTCGGCTACGCCCATCATCGCTTCGTCTTCCTGCACCGCCACCGCGGCGTTTCCGCCCCCGGTCATTAAGCTATACTCCGAGCCGATGATCTCGTTGCTGTAGCCTGTCACCGTATTTTCGGATGTATCTTCGTTACCAATCGTATTTACCGAGCCGGAAGTTCCGGTACCGATAGTGTTGGTGGCCGCTTCAATCGTGTTGGTCAAGCCCTGCATCGTGTTGGCTGATGTCCCCGCGTTACCGATCGTATTTACCGAAGAAGCAGTTCCGGTACCGATGGTGTTGGTGGCCGCTTCGATCGTGTTGGTCAAGCCCGTCATCGTATTGGTCGAAGTTCCCGCGTTACCGATCGTATTTACCGAAGAAGCAGTTCCGGTACCGATGGAGTTAGTGGCCGCTTCGATCGTGTTGGTTAAACCCTGCATCGTATTGGCTGATGTCCCGGCGTTACCGATTGTATTTACCGAAGAAGCAGTTCCGGTACCGATGGTGTTGGTGGCCGCTTCAATCGTGTTGGCCAAGCCCGTCATGGTGTTAGTCGTGGTGCCCGCGACGCCGATGCTGGTAGTCGCGCCGGCCTGATCCAGGTTAAACATGTTCGAGCCGTTGATGGTGATGTTGGCGTCGTCATCGTTCAGGGTCAGGACAGAAGAATCTGTTCCGCCGGACAGCGTGGTGCTGGCAGCCCCGATGGTCAGACCGTGTGCGTCCTGACCACTTACACTGTTAAGCAAGGTGACTGTATTGCCGGTCGAATCAATATTCAAACCTGATGCATTTGCTCCGGAAGTCGCTCCCAGCAGCGAAAGTGCCCCGTTGTTATTCACCGTAAGACCCTGATTCGCTGCGGTCAGCACCGTCACCTGCGTATCTGTGGTAGTTACGGAAGAACCGCTATCGACACTCATGGATGCCAGGTTGTTAGATACTTCAACCTCAGCATTGCTGCCCGTCATTGTACTGCTTGTTGTGCCGGTTATCGTGTTGGTTGCACCGGTCATGGTATTGGTCGAAGTGCCCGCGTTACCGATCGTATTCACCGAATTCGCCGTTGCTACACCGATATTGTTGGCTGATGCCTCGATATTGTTTATCCCGGTAGTGGCATTGGCCGTGAGGTTGTTTGTCCCGTTCGCGCCTAGGGCCGAAATAGTATTCGACTGATTATCGGCGTCGGCGGACAGTGTGTTACTCCCGGTGGTCGCTGTTATCGTATTGTTGCCGGTCGTTGCCGTGATGGTATTGCCGGTCTGGCCGGTAATCTGATTCTGACCGGCGCTTGCCGTCATCACATTATCGCCGGTCGTTGCCGTGATCGTGTTGCCGGTGCCGCCGATCAACTGGTTCTGCTGCGTTGCGTTGAGGATATTATCGGTGCCGGCAGTCAGGGTATTTGTCGTGTCTGCCTGTATAAGGTTTGTCCCGCCGGTAGCGGTAGCTAAAAGTGAATTTGATACGTTGCTGGTTCCGCCGATCGTCACTGAAGTATATGTTCCGTCGTTAGTCGCATCAAGAACGGTAATCTCGGAGGTTGTCGCCGTACCGACGCCCAGAGTCGCCTGATTGTCCTGCAGCGTCAGCGTCGAAGAATTGGTTCCGCCGGAGACCACCGTGCTTGTCTGACTCACGGTAATGCCATGTGACACGCCATCATCGGTGTTTACGAGCAGGCTGGCGGAGGTGGGAGCCATTGAAAGGCTTGAACGTGCATTGGTGGCCCATGGATCATTATCCGCCACCAGGCTCACGGCGCCATCGCTCACAGTAGCGTTGCTAGCGCCATCTGCGCTCACAAAACGGGAACTCGTTGCATCGACAACCATTTGATTTCCGGAACCAGTGCCGCTGTAGATCGTGGAGCCGTTGTTCACCGTTTCACCGCCATTGGCTGTCAGCGCCCCTGTCAGCGTGGTCGTGCCTGTTACCCCTAACGTGCTGCCAAGTGAAGTTGCGCCTGTTACGTCTAACGTACCGGTTGTGTTCAAGGCGCCCCCTGTAATTGTTCCGCTGGCGTTGATAGTTGTGGCGCCCTCAATGGAACCTGTATCCGAGATGCCTGAATTGTTATTGTCGATACCGTTTAAAGTGGATGTGCCGGTAACTTCTAAAGTGCTGCCGATTGAAGTTGCGCCGCTGAGTGAAGTAGTCCCGCTCACGCTTAAGGTGCCTGTATTTACGGTGTTGGCATCAATAGTAGTAGCACCCGATATGGCACCTGTATCGGTAATGCCTAACCCACCGTTGGAAATCCCATCTAAATAAGACATGCCGTCCACGTCCAATGTGCCGCCGATGGTAGTATCCGCGGTAACCGTCAAATCGCCACTGATTAATGTGCCGCCTCCGGCGTTAACTGACAAGGTGGATGAAGACGATCCATTGTCCGCGTGGATTATTGTGCTCTCGGCGACGGAAGTTATTGTGGTGACTGAATCACCTGAACCGTTTTCATCGCGCACCAGGAAAGTACCGTAGCCGTCCTCATCGTCATCCACTACTATGGTCACGTTGTCATCACCGTAACCGAAGGCGTTCCAACCTCCGTCGGTCGTCCACTCGGTCGCGGCCCATGCCTGATTTGCGAAGAAAACCGCAAGTAAAACAAGTAACAATGTAAGCAGTCTGTTTGAAAAAACTCTTCGATTATCCATGATACCCCTCCTCCTTCTTTCTTTCGCAGTGTATTTTATCGCAGGACTTCTTTCTTTATAACCACGCACCCCTTGCCCGCGGGCATTAAAAACACCTTGACTGCTCCGCCATCGAGTACAACGATGTTCTTTTTAAGGACACTCTTTTTCTTTAAATTCTTAAAAACTGTCTTTTGCAACTGCTTTGGGCTTTTATTCACATATTGAACGGTATTGTAGACCGCGTCGTTATTCGGGAAAAAGCTGGCGGTTGCGTAAATTGTTGAATTATCCGGCGGCAGGATCTCGAATGAAGCGGAAAAGAGGTGCTGATCCGGCTGATTTTTCGCGGGTGAGACGAGTACGCCGCTCCTGGAGTTGGCGGTCAGGTAGGTGCTGACCTGATTGATCCGCTTTAAGCTGGAGAGAATCCCCAATTTTACAGCCGCCTGTGTTACGGGATTTACCTGCGTATTGACGGATTGTGTCGGTGCGACAGGTCCTGCACCCGTGTTAGTGACGGTTCCGCTCTTCTGACCGGGATTGTCGGCGAAGGCCGAAGGGATGAGAATGCCGAGACACATTACCACGGCGGCAATGTAAAACCGGTATCTCCGCGGACAGACAAAGATAGCTTTTTTTGTATCCATTCACCTCTCCCTGCCTGCTGTGAAGCTGTCCACACCCTGAGTGTGAAACAGTTCACACGTCAGGTGTGAAATAATTCACACGGTTATATGTTAATCCTAAAGCCCCTGTCAAGAAGTCTTTGAGGTTTTTCTGGAAAAAATGAGGTATGTTTTCGGGATTTGGATTGGCCGGCTAACATGCCGGCCGCATGTTGAGAGCAGATTCGACGGGCCTTGACAGGAGGTCCGGAAGGAAAGAGGCGAATTTCCGGATACTCTGGCGGACCTATCCCGATATTGCCGCATCCTTCATTTTGAGCTGGATACAACTGTTCCCGTTCCAGCGATTTATCTGAGGAGTAAAGACAATATCCGCGGTAGCTCCCGCTAGGAGTGAGGAAAAATGTCCGCGATTGAACCATATGCTGTCGTACTGGATACCGTCTCCGTTTGCGCGCATCTTGAGATGATTGTTTCCAACGACCGTGCTGGATGGAATCGTTATGTTTTTTGCATGGAGCACGGGCTCGGGGTTCATGTTTCCAAAGGGGGCCAGCATTTCTATCTGGGAAATGAGACTACAGTCTATCTCACTCAGTCCGCACATTGCGTCTACCATAATTTCCTGAACAGGCTGCCTGTCGCCCATCTCCTCATGCACTATCCTGTTCAATGCGCTGGAGAATTCTTCTATATCCTCCTCTCGTATCGAGACGCCGGCCGCGTATCTGTGTCCGCCGTATGAAAGCAGCAAAGAGGAACATTTCTCAATACCGCCATACAAGTTGAATTCAACAATACTTCTGCCGGAACCCTTTCCAACCCCGTCTTTTATGCTGATCAGTATGGCAGGCTTGTAATACCTGTCCACGAGCTTCGAGGCGACTATGCCTATAACGCCGGGGTGCCATTTATGGGATGCGAACACGAGGATGCCTGTATCGTCTGTATCGATGTTTGTGTCGATATCATCAAGTATTTCATTGAGGATGATTTTCTCCATCTCCTGACGTTTCTTGTTATACGAATCGAGACGTTGAGCAAGCATTGCCGCTTTCTCCTCGTCATCCGTCAGGAAGAGCTCCACGGCGTCTTCCGGGGCGCCGATCCTGCCGGCGGCGTTGATCCGGGGGATAAGCCTGAAAGCCGCCGATTCGGAGTTGACGGTTCTATCCTTCATATTACTCACCGATATCAATGCATTGAGCCCGACCCTTTCGGTAGTGTTTATCACACCCAGCCCTATCTTTGAGAGAACCCTGTTCTCGTCCTGCAGCGGCACAATATCACCTATTGTTCCTATGGCAACGAGGTCAAGATAGTTTCTGAGGTTCGGGTATTCTCCGTCTTTCCAGAAACCCAGATTGCGGAGTCTGCCGCGAAGGGCGATCAGAAGATTGAAGGCAACTCCCACTCCGGCAAGAGATTTAAAAGGGAAAGCGCAGTCATCGCGGTGAGGGTTAATCACGGCGCTGCACTCCGGGAGGGTATCCGGGGTCTCGTGATGGTCTGTTACGATAACATCGATGCCTGATGAAACCGCATAGTCGATTTCTTCGTGGCTGGAGATACCGCAGTCCACGGTTATGATAAGCGTTGTTCCGTCTTTTCTGAATGTGTCGATTGCCGTTTTGCTGAGGCCGTATCCTTCTTCAATCCTTCCCGGGATATAATACGTTACCTTCTCGTGTATCTCGCTGAGAAATTTTACAAGAATGACCGTGGATGTAATGCCGTCGACGTCGTAATCTCCGTAGACGACGATCTTTTCGTTCGCAGAGAGTGCTTGTATCAACCGTTCGATGCCCTTCTCCATATCTTTCATGAGGAAGGGGTTGTGCAACTGCTTCAGAGAGGGGAAAAGAAACCGTTTGGCATCCTCGGTGTTTGTTATGCCCCGGTTGACCAGGATCTTTGATATAACGGGATGGAGTTTCAAATCCCCGGTCAGAGTATCGACGTGGCGGGATTGGACATCTTCGTGGGTATCCGGAAATTTCCAGCGGGCAATAGGCAGCATGATTTCTTTATCCTGGTTACAATTGAGTTGAAATATAGCCAAGGCTTGATACCGTGTCAAGGAGGGAATTAGCATGCCGGTAATTAGTGTGTTTTCTCCTGATACCTGCCCGAATACCATCTACATTCACGCAGGTGTTCGCCTGCGTGTCTTGATTTTCGATACAATATATCATTGCAGAGGAAAACTATTTATTTCTTGATGTTTTAACCGTTGGATGTTACTAAACAATCTATGAAAACAGGGGGAGTAATAACCAGGAAGCTGCAGTTACACCGCCGGGATATTGCATATGTCAAATATATTCTGGAGGGATATGAAGGGCTCGCGAATCTTACAACGGTGGACAGACACAGATCGGTGGTTCAGCTCTCGATACTACCGGATTTTGTTTCCGATGTTGACGGAATCCTCGAGGCATTAAAGAAGGAAATAGATATATATGAGATTATTGGAGGAGAAGAATAATGAAGAGAATCTACATCTGTTTTTTAATTGTGTTGTGTGCTCCTTTTCTTCTGGGTATGGGCTCTTCTATTACGGGCGATGATTCTCCCGACACAATTCCCGTTACTAAAAAGAAATTCAGCGCCACCTTTGTTGATCAGATGGATGTTGTTACCATCTGCACGGATGTAAGTATAGAGGGAAAAACCTTTGTCAAAGGAAAAAAGGGGGAGGGCACCTACACGATTCCCTTCGAAAAGATCAAGAGCATCAAGTTTTTCTTAAAAGAGGGGAAACTTAAGGGGGCAATACTTTTGAAAAACAACAAGAGCGACGAACTGATCCTTGACAAAGACGATAACGTCTACGGCAGGACACGATACGGAACATTCCGGATAGGCATTTCGGGTCTTAAGAAGATGGTAATAGGTGAAAAATCCTGAAACGGCGGGAAGAACGTATTCGCCTGGCGGTTGCCAGGCGAACGGTAATATAGTATCAGACAGCCTTTTTGACGGCGCCGGAGCGCAGGCACCGCGTACAGACCTTCATTCTCTTTACTGCTCCGGTCTTCGGATCCACAACGCGCAGTTTCTGAAGATTAGGGTACCACACCCTCTTTGTTTTGTTGTGCGCATGACTTACATTGTTACCTACGACGGGTCCCTTGCCGCAGACCTCACAAAATCGAGACATAATAGACTCCTTTCAAAAAAATCAGGTTGCTTCCTAAACTATATCGCTGATTTTTGCAAGTCTTTTTTGAAATTGTTTTCGCTGTGCGGTTGCACACCGGGACTCCGCAAGGAACGCCGTTCATTCTTCATTGATGTACGCGCATTCACAATTCATAACCCGAGAACATCATACTTATTCCTTGACTTAGTGATAGTGTAAGTATAATTGCTGTTTATGTTGAAAATTATGCAAACAATAACTCCCGCGGTTGCCCTTCAGATAACCCAACATGAAAACCTTTGTCGGGAGATTTTCTTCAATAACGGAGATTATCAAGTATATACGAATCTCAGATCTGAGAGGGGTTCGCCCCGTAACCCTAAAAGTCTTATCCGTTGCTTGATGCCCACCCATATTTCTTCGGTTATCTATGCTGCTGTGAGGTAACAATGGCTTTGACTATAACCCGATTGTCAAACAAGTTTTATCCCGATTCCTCACGGGTCATTGCCAGATTTTACATGCCTGGCGCTGTTGATCGGGCCGAAACGATCATCAAACGAATATTGGATTTCTCTGAGAAGGGAGTTGCCGTGGCCCTTAATGCAGTGTTGGCAGATTTCTCAAGCCGGCACCGCAATATCACCAAAATCTTTGAGAAGAATTTCGATACCGTAAAAGCCGTCTTGCCGTCGGATCTCACTCTATTCCCAAAGCCCCTGTCACGGAAGAGAAAGCTTTTGATAGGTTCCTACTTTACCTCTGAATATGCCATCGAGGCTGCAGCTTTCTTTAATCCTTCAATTGTGGAAGATCCGAATCAGGGCAATCTGGAGCAGGGGCAAAAACGTGTTATCGTTAGTTTCCGAGCGGTTGGGGAAGGGCATATCTCATCGATTGTATTTAGAAGCGGGATTATCACTCAAAACAACGAATTAATCTTTAATCCTGCCGGAAGGTTTGTCGATCTCCCCGAGGCTATGAAGCTCCACGTGTATGACAAAGATCAGTTTCTGGAAAAATTGCACGAGATGCATGTTCAGAAGGATATTATTGCCACAGTTATGGACAGACTGGGAGATACCTTTACCTATCGAGAGCTCCAGGAAAGTATAGCAGAGAGCACCCAGGATATCGATTTGAGTTACACTAAAAAAAAGGTGATCGATTCCATGAACTGGCTGGCCAGTTCGCATTATGAAATCACTTTTTCTCTGGATACCGATATATCTGAACGCGTCATTTTCCCGGTTTCTGCCCACGAAAGCAACGGCATCGAAGACGCGCGATTTGTACGATTTATCGATGATGACGGCAGCATCACCTATTTTGCGACATACACGGCCTATGACGGATATACTATCTTGCCTAAATCTATAGAAACGAAAGACTTCTATCATTTCAAGATAAGTCCGATCCATGGCGAATATACTCAGAACAAAGATCTGGCGCTGTTCCCGCGAAAGATCATGGGGCAGTATGCCATGATTTCACGCTACGATGGGGTCAACAATTATCTAATGTTCTCTGATGATATCCATGTCTGGCATAATGCGCTGAAGATACAGGAACCCCAATATCCCTGGGAATTTATTCAGCTGGGTAATTGCGGTTCGCCCATTGAAACAGAGAAGGGGTGGTTGATGATTACCCATGGGGTGGGCCCGATGAGGAGATACAGTCTGGGGGCGGTTCTACTTGAGCTTGAAAATCCTTCTCGCATCATCGGTCAACTGAGCGAACCATTACTGATGGCTAACGAGCAAGAGAGGGAAGGATACGTGCCGAACGTTGTTTATTCTTGTGGTTCTCTTATTCGTAACGGCGATTTGATCATACCGTACGGGATGGCCGATTACGCATCAGGTTTCGCAACTGTTCGGGTTGATGAACTTTTAAGAAAATTGCTGAATTGAACAGCGGGAATATTCCCGGCTGTCCGCGGCGGGGTTTGCGAGCGAATAGAAAACCACCATTTGCCTTAACAATCGAAGATTCCCCTTCGAAAAGCTTCACCCTGATAGTTTTATATACGTATGTGGAAGGTAAACGCGGCAGGATCGGGGTATCGATGGGCAACCAAAATGTTTATGATAGGCTTGAGCCTTTAATCTATCGGAGAATCGCCGATGCAGTTGCCGCCGCGCTGCCGGTTTTGGATATTGCCTGTGGTGATGGCAGGCTGATAGAGTTTATTGCATCGGGAACTGGACGACATATCTACGGTATCGATATTTCCCTGTCTAATCTGATTATGGCACGGAAGAAAATGGAGGTTCAGGGAATCTCAAACCGTGTGCTTCTCGTTGCCGGTGATGCACGGCAACTCTGTTTTCGTGACAAATCTTTCGGCTCTCTTATTATGCTTTACTCGTTACATGAGATTCGATATCTCTCACAGGCGCTGGAAGAGGCTCGAAGGGTATTGCAATGCGGCGGAAAATTAATAGTCGTGGATCCTGTTAAAGGCGGAGAAGCTGAAAGACTCTGGAATGAGCCCTTTTATAGTCTTGAGGAGATCAAGTCAATGGTGACATATGCGGGATTCAGAGAGATGACCTCAGACTTTTTGTATGATGATATCGTGTTTCTTTCGGCAAGCAATTTCTGATTCGAAATGATGGAAACTCAACAGGGCTTCTTGCATTGAAATCCTGATCTCTTTTTTCCAACAGACCAAGGCCTTAATAAAGTTTTAATGAACACCATCAGTACCGATTGCCCAGTATCCTGTCGTAAATTTCAATATATGCATCCACCATTTTCTCCATGCTGAAGTTTTGTTCGGCCCACCTCCTGCAATATTTACGGTCAATCGTCCGTACGTTCTTTAAGACGGAAACAGCTTCATCCACAGAGTCTACTAGAAATCCGGTCTTTTCATGAACTATGACTTCGGGCATGGACCCTCTGTTAAAGGCAACCACCGGCGTTCCGCACAGCATTGATTCAGCTACGCTTAAGCCGAAAGGCTCTTTAAAATTAATGGGATGGAGAAAGGCATATGCGTTCCCAAGCAATGAGTCTCGTTTTTTAGGGCCGGAGTTACCTACATAAACAATCTCATCGCTTAACAACGGTTCTATTTTTTCTTCATAATATCTCTGATCCTGGATAAATCCGGAGATAATGAGCCTCATTTTAAACTTTTTTGCGATCTGGATGGCTTCCCAGGTTCCTTTCTCGGGATGTATCCTGCCGAAATATAACAAATATTCGCCAATGGTGTTTCTAAATGTAAAATCAGCCACATTGACGCCGTTGTAAACCGTGGCAATATATTCCAGTTCAGGGCAGCGGTCCGAGTCGCTTATGGATACAAAATAATTACGATCATTGTATTTTTTAAAAACCGGGATAATTCGTGGTGAGGAAAACCCGTGGATGGTGGTTACCATGGGTGTCGCGATTAGATGAGAATAGGTCAGCGGCAGAAAATCATAATTGTTGTGTATGATGTCAAACCTGTCGGCACATTCCATTAGTTGCGCGATATGTAAACACTCCCATACTTTAGGATCAAGGGCCCTGTCTTCTTCGTAGGGTCTCTCACAGATGTATTCCAGCTTTGCGCCGGTGAGAGAATCGCCCGTGGCAAAAAGCGTTACATCCAGTCCACGCCTGACGAGACCCTCGGCAATGTTCGAGGCAACCTGTTCCCACGGTCCGTAATGCCTGGGTGGCGTTCTCCAGCAAATAGGGGCTAAAATTGCAATTTTCATTTTAGACCGCCGCTCTGGGATTTTTCAGACAAAGGTCAACCAGGTCGTTTATATTGGCCGTACCCATACACATCACAGTGTCCGCCGCACCCCAGTAGATTTTAAGTGTTCCATCCGGTTCCGGTATCGCCCCGCAGGTAAACACAACATTGGGCACATAGCCGGTGATCTCATATTCCTCTTCCGGGTGCAGGATCCAGCCGTCACTGACCCCCCTGATTATAGAGGGATCTGTTAAATCATGCAGGGCAACCCCCAGACGATAGACACAACCGGCCATGGTCTGGAAAACACCGTGGTAGATATTCAGCCAACCCTCACTGGTCTTGATGGGAGGCGCACCGGGGCCAATTTTCATTTCATCCCAATGATATTGAGCCGGTTTTAGAACCAACCTGGCGTTTCCCCAGTATCTCAGATCAGGGGAGTAGGATATCCAGATGGACCATGGAGTTATCCACGAATGAGGCCTGTCCAGACGAACATACAGACCATCTATTTTTTCAGGAAAAATAACCAGATTGCGAGAATCCGCTTCGGTGATTAGAGAGATCCGGTCAATTTTTTTAAAATCTCTTGTTTTGGCCAGCGCGATGCGCGCGCCATACCTCGAATAGGCGCTGTAGGTAATCAGATATTCGTCATCGATGTGGGTAATCCGAGGATCTTCGAGACCATATTCCTCATATATTTGGAATACCCCGTGTGTGGCCGGGGTCATAAAGGGTGTTTCGGCAACCGTAAACCTAAAACCGTCATCACTGTGCGCCAGCCCTAAAATACTCCGGCCGCTGGTTAAATGCGAGCGGAAGATCATTATATACCTGTTATTATACCTGGTTACTCCGGCATTATGAACGGTTGCCACCGGGTAAGGTACATCGTCTCTGGTTAAGATTGGATTCTTCTCGTATCTTTGAACAATCGACATTTTCAGGCTCCTTACAGCAGTGTATGCGATCAGATAATTCTTCCCGCATAGTTTTCTGTGAGGGTGGGATGTGATGAGATTCTCGGTTGCAGGCATTATTGCCACTGAGTCTCATGTTCATGGGCTAAAAGAACCGTCAGATGAGAAATGAGATACGCCAGGATGCTCTCAGCGCCCTGATTTCGGTTTACTCCATGGCTTTCCAGACCGTCGCAGCAACCGCGTGTTTCAAAATCATAAAGCGAAATTCGCAAATCATTTTCACCCAGAAACCACATAAAGGATGCAATCATTCGATCCAGGTAATGTTTATCACCGGTCACCACAGAGGCCTGATAAAACATCATCACGATGGCCATTGTGTCAATGGGTTGCTGAGCATACTGTGCGCATTGTTCGCCCCTGGAATACCAGCCGTCGGATCCCACCGGCGCTAAATACCCGTCTCTGAAGATGATTTCTTCCAGAAAATTGATCATCTCATGGGCGACAGTCAGAAGCTTATCATCCCCGATTATTTTATATGCATGAAACAGCGCGAGGGGGATAATGCCGCTGTCATAGGTTACCGTCGGTTCAAACCAGTGCCACTGGTCATCGGCTTCATCCTCATATTGGGTAATGATTCTCTGTACCAAACCCTTAAGGGTTTCATTCATTCCCTCATCACTCGAAAAACGTTGTAAATAATGACAGACACCGATTATCGTATCGGCAATACCCCGAATGGAACGAATACCCTGAAAATTTGGATATGCCTTGACGAACAGTTGGTGGGCAATTTGGAAAAAGGCGTCATGGGGGGAATACCGAATGAGGTATCCAAGAGCCCATATGGTTCGTCCAAACGCATCATCCGATCCGATCTCGTCCAGAAAGGTTCGATTGTAGCTCAAAAAATTTCTGAATAATCCATCGTCGCGCTGCATATAATCGATATAACTGAGATATGTTGGCAAAAAGCCCAGCGCCACCGGGTCTTTCTTCTGGCGATAGGCCATAGTTGCCATCAACAGCCCCCGGGCATTATCGTCCAGACAGTAGCCTTTCTTCCTGTCCGGGACGCTGTATTTTGCATGCTGGATAATGCCCGTATCGTCGGTTAGTTGACTGACATGGAACAGGTCGAAGGGGGGCAGAACCTGCGGGTCAACGACAGCACCCTCACTTGTTTCTACTTCCGAGTAGGATCCCGCCACATCGCATATCAGGCTGGTATATTTCTCCCCGATAACAGGCCATGTCATTTGCCGTCCATAAGAGTAGGCTTTATGTCTCAGTTCACGGAGAACAGAAGGGTCATCCAGCAATTCGTTAAGGATGCCGGCCAGTGTGTTTGAATCGTGAAAATCAAATAGTCTTCCCCTCCCATCCGCAAGGAGTTCCTGTGCGTGCCAGTAGGGTGTAGAAATTACAGCCGCCCCCGCTCCTACCGCGTATGCGAGGGTACCACTGGTGATCTGGGCCTCGTTCAGATATGGAGTGACGTAGATATCGATAGCGGACAGATACTCAAACAGTTCCACCTCGCTGACAAAATGGTTATAAAAATAGACGTGTTCTCTCAGGTTATTCTTTTCGACCAGACGTCGCAGGTAGTTCCGGTACTCCTCGCCTGAACTGCGTAACACGGCCGGATGTGTTTTTCCCAATATGATGAACACAACATCCGAATGTTTCCGGATAACCTGCGGCAAGGCCTGTATTACCGTTTCAATCCCCTTGTTTCGGCTTAACAGGCCAAAGGTAAAGATAGTCTTTTTGTCGTCCAGGTTAAACTTCTGTTTATATTGATCTCTCTGGACAAGATCGAGGTCGGGGACCCCGTGTTGAATAAGCTCAATTCTTTCCCGACGTACACCATAGATTTCGGTCAGAAACTTAATCGCACGATGGCTCATCACCACAATTTTTTGAGCCTTATCACCGATCTCATGGATAATGGCCCTTTCGTTATAGGAAGGTTTCTCAAGGATCGTATGCAGGGTGGCAATGAGAGGAATTTTCAACCTGTGGATTAACGAGAGGATATAAGTTCCACTGTCGCCTCCGAATATTCCAAATTCATGTTCCAAGACGCAGACGTCGGCGTCGCTGTAATTGATAAATTTAACCGCCTTGAGATAATCCCGTTGATGATTTTGTCGAACGACATATCGCACTTTATCAGGATACGCATAGCCCTCGTCCTGATCATTCATCGCGATAACGGAGCATTCGGCCCGATCAGTTTGTTCCATCGATTCGACCAGGTCTCTCGTAAAAGTCGCAATTCCGCACTCCCTCGGAGGGTAGTTACCGATACACGCAACCTTAATCGTTTCCATCTTTATCCTCCTGGTGTCTAAAGTCGTCTTCCGGAATTGACTTTTTGGCTTGGCGTACACCAACGGGTTTAAGATGATGCGACTACAGACGCTTATTATCTAGATTATACGCAATATCTTGATAATATGCTCTAAAAAAGTATGAATAACCTCCTGGTAATGTCATTTGTTCATCATTGATGCCGGTTGTCCCGTTGCCTCGAGAACCCTCATCCACAGATTTCCCTGGATGTCGACCTTTCTGCGGAACATCACCGCTTCGAGCGGGAGGTGGACATATTCCCCATTGTAAAGGCCGACCACCATTCCGGTTTTGCCCGCCATTCCGGCATGGACCGCCAACTGTCCGAGAAGTTCGCAATAGATGCTGTCACTCGCATTCGCCGGGACGCTTCTTATGGTATAACTGGGATCGATATACTTGAGATTGATCTCGCTGTTTGTCTTCGCGAAATATTCTTCTATTTTTGTTTTGAGGTATATCCCTATGTCGTGAAGTCTTCTATTTCCCGATGCGTCGGTCTGATACGGATCGGTGCTTGTGCAGAGATCCTGTCCGGAGCCTTCAGCCGCAAGTATGACGGCATGTTCTCTGGTGTTGAGGCGTTTTTCCAGTATACTCAGAAGCCCGTTTTCTCCTTCAAGATTGAAAGGAACTTCGGGTATAAGAACAAAGTTGACATCATTCTGCGCGAGGACGGCATTCAGCGCGATATACCCTGACTCCCTTCCCATTATCTTTACCAGGCCGATACCCTTCGGAGCCCCTTTTGCCTCGACATGAGCGCACTGTATTGCGTTGACGACCATGGAGATCGCCGTATCGAATCCGAAGCTTTTGTCGATAAGATTCAAATCGTTGTCTATAGTCTTGGGTATGCCGATAACGCTTATCTTTCTGCCCCTGTTATTTATTTCTTCCGTTATTCGCTTGGCCGCTTTCATTGTTCCGTCGCCGCCGATACAGAAAAGTATGTCTATTTTCATCCGGCACAGGTTGTCGACGATTTCTCCGATATCCTGGGCGCCACGGGATGAGGAGAGTATGGTTCCGCCCATCATATGAATGTCTTTTACGTTTTCGGGAGTTAAATCGATGAGTTCGTGGCCGTATTTCGGTATGAGGCCCTGGAATCCATAGCGTATCCCCTTGATGGTTCTGACGCCGTAGCGATAGTGAAGTCCCATTACCACTGCCCGGATTACGTCATTTATTCCCGGACAGAGACCGCCGCATGTGATGATGGCGGCATTTGTCGTACGGGGGTCGAAATACAGCAGTTCTCTCGGGCCTGCCAGTTCGATGGAGCCGTAAATTGGTGTATCAGATGTAGTGTCGCTGTCACCGAGAAAATGATCGTAGAGCAGGCGCCTCTTCTCAGATGTAAATCGTTTCGGCATATCGCGTGAGGGAAAGGTCGGTTTCCCCAGCATCTGTATATTGAAATCGTGACCTTCGCTGTTGTTCATATTTACTCTTCCTCCATCACATGCCGTGCGGCGATCATCCCTGACATAATCTCTCCTTCGAACCCCAGGCCGGGCATCAGTTTATCTCCGGTGAGAAAAACATTTTTCACGGGCGTTCCGGCTGACATGAAAGATATGCCAATCAGGGGATTCTTCATTCTGTATTTGTGACTGGCAAGTGTTGCACAGGTTCGTGCCGTCGCTATAGAAGCGTCCGGATTAAAGAAATCGAGGTTTTCTTTCAGGAAGGGGAGAAGCGATTCCAGCGTATTCATCATGGAGTCGGAGGTCTTTTTAAGAGAATCGTCGCTGAATTTCAAAGGCGGATTCTTGAGAAAGATGGTAGCGCTTATAGCTCGTTTCCCGTCAGGTGCCCGGAGGGTATCCCCGGGATCGCTCATTTCCAGGAAGAGGAGATCACCCCTTCCGGGAGTTTTTGTTTCGTCCGAAACAACGACGTACGTTCCCATCATTTCCGGAATACATTTTTCGTGTACGCCGATATGTATGGTAAATGGCCAGAGCGACGGTGCTGTGTCCCTGTATTTCCCCCTGATAGAGGCAAAAGGGCTGTTTTCCTCTATCAGAACACCGAGTTTCCCATAGCGTGTGCTTATTATAGCATTCTTTCCGTAGATGGTCGGCATCTCCGCGCCATCGTTTTTTGCGTTAATCTTGATAACCCGTTCGATATCAAGCGAGGAGAGAGAACACCTTTCTATCTCACCCCCGTCAGCTTCGAATCGTTTTCGCAGTTTGTCGATGAGAAGTGATTTTCCCCCTGTATGATACGAAAAGCCGTACAATGAGGAATATAGCATTCGCGCAAACGAAATCGGACTGATTTCCGACGGATCGAGATTCGACGTGAGCAGTATCTGTGCCTCAAGCAGTGTAGCCAGTCGGGGGTTCTCACGGATATTGTCAAGGCTTTTGGTAAAACTCTTTTTATTCAGAACAATGGCGGGCATGTGTCTCAACAGCCGCAGGTAATCCGGTATGGTTTCGGGTTGCAGGTGCAGGTTTTTGTCTATTAATCCGGATGTGAAGGAGGCGCTTTTCTCGATTGTACCGTAAAAATCGACCAGCTTTGGGCTGTCGCCGGAGAACTCGCGTTCTATTTCCCTGCGATCAGCCTCTGCGATTCCGCAAAGATCGATCCGATGATCCCGGAAGATTACCTGCAGCGCGGGGTGTATGTCATGATCTTCATGGGGTATGCCAAGCCGGGATAACACCTGTCTGAATATGCCGTTCCTGCCCATACCCGTCCAGGGAAGTGGGTCGATATCGAACGTATACCCTGACTCCGAGAAACATTCAGGCAGGTCATCCTCAAGCAGAAGCAGAGTTTTTCTTTTCTGATTCGCCAGAGTTATCGCCGCGATGAGGGAGGCGGGATCATTTCCTAGTACAATGGTATCAAACATGGTTTAGCGTTCGGTTCGTAACAGATCGGTTCCGGGTGTCAGTGCTTCCCTTATCATATCCGATGATATGACGCGTATGCCATGCCGCATGAGAAGAGCCGTCGTAACACCTGAACCCTGTTCCACATACTCCTTCCTCTTGATATGACACACACCGCAGGACGGGCTTTTCTCCTTCATTATCGCTGTCCGGATGTTCATACATTCCGCGATGCGAAGAACTTCGTTTGCCCCGCGGATAAAACAATCCGTAACATCGACTCCCGAGGACGATATGATTTTTGATTTTCCTTCGAGTACGTCCGCTCCTTCTCCTTCGATTATTTCGGAAGGGGCGCGCGGCGTAGAGAGTCCCCCAAGTTGTTCCGGGCAGACAGGTACACAGCGTTGTATTACATCGGACGAAAGCAGCGTTCTATCGGGGCGGCTTTCTCCGTCATATCTACAGTTAATTCCAAGCAGGCACGCGCTGACCATAATCATGTTAAAAATCTTCCACAGGAGGATTGTGCAGGGGTGGTATTTCAGCCCGGCCGGAATTTTTTATGCGAACCGTTCGTCCTTCAATTTCAAGTCTTCCTTCCGCGTAAAACTGAATTGCCTGGGAATATATCCTGTGTTCTTCCGTTAATATTCTCTGCTGAAGCATCTCTGCCGTATCGTTATCGCGCACCGGAACGACCGCCTGAATAATTATGGGACCGGTATCGACTCCTTCATCCGCGAAATGAACCGTGCATCCTGAAAATTTTACCCCGTAGTCGAACGCTTTTTGCTGGACATGAAGCCCCGGGAAAGAGGGAAGCAATGCCGGGTGAATATTCATGATCTTTCCTGAAAAGGCCTTCAGGAAAACGGGGGTCAGTATTTTCATGAATCCCGCCATGATAACGAGATCGACTGAATAGTGTTTTAAAACCTTGATGGCCTTCCGGTCAAATTCTTCCCTTGTGCCGAAGTTGTTATGGTCGATAACAACAGCGGGTATATTATGGTTCTTTGCCCGATCCAGTGCCATGACCCCGGGAGCATTGCTGACTACCACGCGGACAACCGCGTCCAGTTTTCCCGATTCGATGTTGTCGATAATAGCCTGGAGATTAGACCCGCTCCCAGATACCAGTACGCCAAGATGTAATTTTTTCATTTTTCTATTCAAATTGTACGGCAGGGCTTTCTTCGTCCCTGTCTTTGATGCGGCCGATTATATACGCCCGTTCTCCAAACGCTTCCAGATGGCCGACGATTTCATCCGATTCCTTTTCCGGAACGACAATGATCATCCCGACACCCATATTAAACACCCTTAACATTTCGTTTTCGTCGATACCCCCCATATTCTGGATGATGTCAAAAATGGGAGGGGTCTCCCACGTTCCCCGGACGATAACGGCTTTGCAGCGCCGGGGCAGTATCCGCGGAATGTTTTCCGTGAGACCACCGCCCGTAATATGGGCGATCCCTTTTATGGTGAAGTGTTTTATAAGGTTCAGGACAGGTTTTACGTAGATCTTTGTCGGGCGGAGCAGTTCGGTGCCGATAGAACCGTCGATTCCCTCAGCGGAATCGTTGATATTCAGACCGGCCTGACCGAACAATACATGCCGCGCGAGAGAATATCCGTTGCTGTGAATGCCGTTCGATGCCAGACCGATTACCACATCTCCGACACTGATTCCGGACCCGTCGATAAGGTTATCATATTCAACAACACCCACGCAGAAGCCCGCCAGATCGTACTCTTCATCCTTGTAAAATCCCGGCATTTCAGCAGTCTCGCCGCCGATAAGAGCGCATCCTGCCTCGGTACAGCCTTTTGCTATGCCGTCGACTATATGGACACTCGTATCGAGACTCAGTTTTCCGGTAGCTATGTAATCCAGAAAAAAGAGGGGCTCCGCGCCCTGAACAATCAGATCATTGACACTCATCGCTACAAGGTCGATGCCGACGGTGTTGTGTATGCCTGTCATGTGAGCTATCTTGAGCTTCGTGCCTACCCCGTCCGTTGCTGAAACAAGGAGAGGATTTTTGTATTTTCCCGTATCCAGGTGAAATAATCCCCCGAAACTGCCGATTCCTCCCACGGCTTCCTTGCGAAGTGTGGGTCTTATGATCGGCTTTATCCTCTCAATAAAGGTATTTGCCTTATCGATATCCACACCGGCATCTTTATATGACGTTTTTGGGGCTGACATAGTATGTTGGTTTCCTTTCAAGGCATGATTGCGAGGTCACCGGATTAACCATGATGACAATGTTTGAGGCTAACACCGACTGTCGTTATTGTAAAGGATTTTAGGGGGGCATTTGATAAATATGCCGCTTTGAATCGAATGCCGAGCGAATGGAAAAGAAAACATCCTCCTTTACAATCGGAGATTTTCCGCACGGTATTACGCGGGGAGATCAAAAGGCCGTATGACGGGATGTATTTAACAGAATAGCATATGCCATGTCACCGGTACTATTCGGCGAAAACGGTATCCCGAAGGCTTGTGCATTTACAGAGGTGAGAGGGCTGTTCACATGTGGTACAGGCTGTCTCCCACTATGTTGATCCAATTATCTTCCATGATTTTGAGGGTCTTTTTGAGTGAGCTCACTCCCAGTATAACCACGGTACTGAGTCCCGTACCCATGCAGGGATATATGTAATCCAGGTTGATGTGCGCGTTCTTCAAAAGTTTCAGCACGATATTCATGCCGCCCGGGTGATTCGGCATTTCGCACGCTATAACCTGTTTTGTTTTTGCCCTGTATCCGGCCGACTTCAGCACATTCATCGCTTTATCGGGGTGGTTGGCGACAAAATAGAACAACCCCTTTTTTTCATGTGTTGTCGCGTAAGAGCAGGCGATGATGGTTATCCGGTTATCACTGAGGATATCGCTGATATCTGACAGTTGTCCCGGTGTGTCATCGAGCATGAGTTTGATCTGTTTTACTGTGTTCACCCTCAGTCCCCCTTGCGAATATAGTCGGCGCCCGCTTTGAGAGCCGTTCGATTCAGGTCCATTATACCGGTCTCCCGGTCTTTCATCGTTTCCGAAAGTGCATTACGTATCGAGTGAAGTGATGTTATCTTTGTATGCACCGCAAATGCCCCCAGCATGATCATATTCATAACATGTTCTCCGCCGAGCTCTCTTGCGATGTCGACGGCGGGTATCTTTATAACATTCAGATCATCCCGCATGGATGTTCTGTCGATCTGATTCGAATTGAGAAAGAGAGACCCTCCCTTTTTTATGATACCTTCATACCTCAGCATCGAGGGTTTGTTCATTATCACGGCGATATCGGGAGAAGACGCCACCGGGGAGAATATTTCTTCACCCGATACAACAACCGTGCAGTTTGCCGTTCCGCCGCGCATTTCAGCACCGTAAGCGGGCAGGTAGGTTACCTCTTTTCCGTCGCGCATTGCCGCCACCGCGAAAACATATCCCATAGTCAGGACTCCCTGTCCCCCGAATCCGGCAAAAACAGTTTTCTTCATTGGGAAGGGCATTCTTTTAATCCCTTTCATCTTTTATGACCTTCAGGGGAAACGTTCTGATGATCGTTTCGTCGATCCATTTGCAGGCCTCTACAGGAGACATTTTCCAGTTGGTAGGGCAGGGGGACAGAATTTCAACGAGCGAAAAGCCCCGGCCCTCAATCTGTGTCTGAAAAGCCTTCGTGATAGCCTTTTTGGTTTGTCTGATGTTTTTTACGGAATTGACCGCTGTCCGCTCAAGGTAGACGGCACCTCGTGTCATCCCCAGTATTTCGCTCAGATCAATCGGGGATCCGTCACGTTTACTGTCGCGTCCGCCCGGCGTCGTGGTAGAGTCCTGTCCAAGCGGCGTTGTCGGCGCCATCTGCCCTCCCGTCATACCGTAACAACCGTTATTGACGAAGATGACCGTAATATTTTCGCCTCTGTTCGCTGCATGAACAGTTTCGGCGGTTCCAATAGCGGCGATATCTCCGTCACCCTGATAGGAAAAGACAATTCTGTCGGGAAGCACTCGTTTGATACCGGTCGCTACCGCGGCACCTCTCCCGTGAGGAGATTCTCCCATGTCGATGTCAAAGTAGTCGTACGCCAGTACCGCGCAGCCGGCGGGAGGAACGCCAATCGTCTTCTCTCCTATGCCGAGTTCTTCTATTACCTCTGCCACTAATCGGTGAATAATACTGTGACCGCACCCGGGACAATAGTGGAAGGGGACGGGTTTCATATATTTCGGTCTTTTAAACACAACCCGTTCCATCTATCAGTCCTCCTCCAGGTGTCGGCGGTAATAGATGCTGCTTATTACCCTGCTTATCTCATCCGGCGTAGAAATGATTCCGCCGGGCCGTCCGTAAAAATTAAGGTTGCTTCGTTCCCCCAGTACCAGTTGTACGTCTTCACGCATCTGCCCGGTATTCATTTCAAATACAAGGAACTCTTTGATTAATCTGCTCATTTCGCTGAGAGCGTGGCCGGGGAAGGGCCACAGGGTAACAGGTCTGAACAGACCAACCTTAAGTCCCATTTCACGCGCCCTCTTTATGCCGCCCTTGGCTATCCTCGCGGCGGTTCCGTACGCTATAACCACGAGTCGGGCATCCTCTGTCATATATGTTTCCGCACGCGGTATCTCGCGGGCAATACTGTTGTATTTTCTTGCGAGTTTCCAGTTATGTTCTTCCATCGTAACTGTATTCAGAATCAATGACTTGATTATTCTGCTCCGTCGATCCTTCGCTCCGTCCAGTATCCACGGCCTGGGGGGCAGTTCACCGGGGTTGACGGGATCGGGCAAGATAACGGGCTCCATCATCTGGCTTATCATGCCGTCGGCCAGTATAATGACCGGTGTCCGGTATCTATCGGCGTATTCGAAGGCTTTTCCTGTTAAATCGGCCAGTTCCTGTCCATAGCCCGGTGCGAGAACGATCGTACGATAATCTCCATGTCCGCCGCCCCTTGTTGCCTGAAAATAATCTCCCTGCGAAGGGGCGATATTGCCGAGACCGGGACCCCCGCGCATGGTATTGACAATTACCGCCGGAAGTTCCGCGGCCGCCAGAAATGAGATGCCCTCCTGCTTGAGGCTTATGCCCGGACTGGATGAACTGGTCATAGCCCTCGCTCCGGTCATTGAGGCTCCCAGAACCATATTAATGGCGGCCAGTTCGCTCTCCGCCTGGATAAAGATGCCGTCCTTAAGCTTTGCCATGGCAGCGGACATGAATTCCGGGATCTCGTTCTGCGGTGTGATGGGATAGCCGGCGTAGAAGCGACATCCGGCGCGTATGGCCGCTTCACCGATTATCCGGCTTCCACGCATAAGAAGCTTTTTATTCACGGTACACCTCTATTGCCATGTCGGGACAAACGACCGCGCACAAGGCGCAGCCCGTACATTTCAGGTCTTCCTTGGATTTGCTCTCCGCTTCGGTGAAACAGGCGGGATAATACCCTTTTTCGTTTAATGTGGTGGATATGATAATCAGTTCGCGGGGACACACGGAAACACAAAGGGAACACCCTTTGCACAGATTAAAGTCGATTACTATTCGGCCTTTCTTCGTTTCCATAGACATATGATTTGCTCGGAATGTAGATCGTTGGAGATTTTCAGCCACAGCGTGTCAATGAATTGGAATCTGTATGTACTTTCTGTTCTGTATGTTTTTGTATTCCTTTTGTCAAGCAATTTAAGTACATTGGCTCAAAAGGTGCTGCTGAAGGATGGAAAGGTCGAAGAAAGACGCTGCGCGACTCTCACGCAGCCACATCGCGCTGTTCGTGTTCTCTCTATTGCGCGGGATCATTCGCCGGAAAATGACTGCCTGAATCAAAGTATGGATCTGCGGCCGTTGTATCGTTCAACGTCGTAATATTTATCGACGTTAACAACCTTTAATCCTTCAGCGACCGCTTCCTTCAGGGGTATGCTGGTAATCTCTCCCCTCACAAGGCTTACCATGCGGCCGAAATCTTCATTAATAATCATATCGACCGCGGCGATTCCGAACCAGCGCGCCATAAGCCGATCATGGGCCGATGGTGTTCCTCCGCGCTGCAGATGACTCAGGATAAGATGACGTGTTTCAAAACCCGTTTTTTTCTCGATTTCATCAGCCACATAATGCGCGATGCCGCCAAGAGAAAGATGTCCGAAATCATCAATTTTAGTGTCTTTGACAATCTCTTTTCTCCCCTTCGGTCGTGCCCCTTCGGATACGACAATTATGCTGTAGCGAATTTCCTTTCCCTCGCGTTCCTGCAGCAGCTCGCAGACGCGGTGTATGTCAAAGGGATATTCGGGTATCAATATAATATAGGCGCCGCTGCACTCACCACCTTGAAGTGCGAGCCATCCCGCATGTCTTCCCATGGTTTCAACAACAAAGATACGGCTGTGGGACCCGGCGGTGGTTCTCAGGCGGTCGATCTCCTCCATAATGACATTTATTGCCGTGTCATAGCCGAGAGAATATTCCGTTCCTTTCAGGTCATTATCGATGGTTTTAGGGATTCCAACGGTCTTGATTCCCATGGTGTGCAACTTATGCGCGATGCTCAGTGTGTCATCGCCGCCGATCGCAACAATGACATCGATCCCCAATTTCCTGATATTGGCAATCAGTTTTTCAGAGCGGTCATTCTGGGGGTTGAAGGGATTAGTACGTGATGTTCCAAGATTTGTGCCGCCATAACGATCCCATGTTCTGACGATATCTTCGTCGAGGTGTTTGAGATGCCGGGCGCGACTCTCGGGATCATCGGGATTAATCTCTACCAACCCTCTCCATCCGTCCATAATTCCCAGAATATCGAACGTTACGGAGCGTTCAGCTACAAGCCTGGTATCCAGGGCGGTTTTTGTTACCCATTTGATTGCTCCGTTCAGGCCGGGGGAATCTCCTCCTCCGGTTAAAATGGCAACTCTTCTCATTGTATTCATCTCTTTTGAGCGGTTATTCAATGTGTCCAAGAGATTCTTTTTCGAGAAACGAAAAATCAATTTGATCAGATCGATACGGCAGCGATTCCCGTATCTGATCGGGAATGGCACCCCATTCCGATTCGAAGATATCCAGGAAAGCCTGACGGCCCTTTAGAAAATCCCTGACTTTCTTTTTCAACAATTCTTTGTCATGGAATTTCGGGTAGGCGGTCATATAATCCATATTGGCCCTGTCACTTTTTATGGGATAATGATAACCGAGATGGTCGGGTTCCGAACCGAATCGCAATTGAACCCGTAATATATCACTGTATGATGCAAGGGATTGCCGCAGGGTAACTTTTATTTCATTCTCGCCGATAGTTCCCGTATTCGCCAGGTAACATCGGATACGATTCTTTTTGATGATTGTATAAAAAAGCTTGGCGTGTTCAAGCCTGTCTCCCGCAATAAAAGGATCCAGAAAAAAGACCCGCTTAAACTTCCCCGCCTGGTCAGGATCACCGCCGGTACTTTCGATCGATTCACCGTATATGAACTGCATTGTTGCCTGTTCGGGGGTCAGTCGGGCTATAACATTGGCCAGTGGATTTCGTGTCAGTATGAAGATATAATCTATCCTGTCAACCCGTAAGCTTTTACTTGCAAGTCCCACGTTCTCCCGGCGGATGACAGCCCTTCCATTGCCCGTTTTACTGACGTCTTTAAAATCGGGTATGTAAGGATAACGAGAAATTGCGACGTTTTCGAGAAAAGTATCGGGAGACAGTACAGCACGCAGGATTTCAGGCTGACTTTCGTCAAGACCTTCAGTTTTTATATAGAGGCCGCCCTGCTCAAAGGCCGCGTAACTCCCGTCAAAACCGAGAGTGCCGCCATCATCGCCGATCATTTCAGATGTCTCCTTGGGGAGCTTGGCCAGCTTGCGACAGAGCGTCGTCGTTTTGCCGGTAGCGGTAAGCCCGGAGACACCCGTTACTCTCTCCTGCAATTCCGGTCTCTCAGTTTCGAGATCGTAAATCCAGAGATGATCTACCCGTGCCCCGCTGTGGAGAAAGATCCCGAGCTTGTCGATTGCTTTTACCCTCCAGCTTTCGAATTGGAAAATACCCTTCTTGGCTTCACCGACATATGTGCTGTTTCGGCAGATTTTTACCTGATCCCCTCGCTTGTCTCCCATCCAGAGACGGATTGCTATATCTTTGTCGATCAACTTTTTGAACTTGTTCGATTCAAAGGCATCATCGGAAAAAAAGATAATTGTATATGTCGGATTTTCAACCACTCGCGCCGCCGGAGTATCCTCAAAAAGGAGTTTGACTCCGTAGGCAATCTGGGCGTAGGTATCCGGCATGATGAAGCGTGCGGTCACGCCGTCCTTTCCATCTCCGATTATGGTGTCGAGACAGACGATCTTTTCATTCGCCAGGCGTTCGATTGCCTGCGCCGCAAGCAATTCCTCCTCATCCCCGAAAGGATCATCGACATTATTCTTGGTATGAGGCGCAGAACGAGACATGGGCTCCGAATCGGCGGCAAGAGAGCCCAGGTTAGTCTGGATAACACCCTCCTGCTGTATGGCAATCTCTTTGTACTCATCGAGTGTTTTTCCCTCGATGAGTCTGCCGTCGTTCTTTGCGTCGCAGTAAATCTTCTCGGCTGCTTTTTTGAAATAATTAACCATACGTCACGTCATTGTCCTTTTTGTCTCAAGAAGTTAGATCATTATATACCAGAAAAGGTGTGGTGTAAAACAGATTGTACCCCCTTTGCGGTTGCCTGAATGTTCTCTATGCCTGATGACTCATCTCAATAGAAGTGTTCGGTTCTTTCACGTCTCAATGTAAGGATGCGGAAAAAATGTGGTAAAAAGCGATAACAGTAAATATGGGGATTTTAATTATCTTCCGGAATCAGGTGAATCCCCGCCGGCTGGACGGAGAGTATTTGTCTTGATGTAGTCCGAAAAATCCGATTCACAGTTGTCCGGTCCGAGACGCTGCTTCAGATTCTCCGGAGAAAACGGGCAGAAGCGGAAAAGGTGGTTTTCCAGCCGTTCCGTCTTTTCCCAGAGTTCTTGTATATATTTTCTGCGCGTCGGTTCTGTTCCGTATCTCTCCATGATATATTTCATTCGTTCTTCAAGAGATCCGACCTTGTCATGTATCACCCTTTTATCCGAATAATTCACTACATCCGCCTCGGTCGGGCTGTCGGAGGAGAAATATTGATCCAGGAGAACGTGCTGTCCGACGATGTCGCCGACTTCGGGATAGTTCAGGCTTGTCAGGAGTTCCCGTGCGGTTTGTGCGTGGTTTTCGTGGGTTTTGATACTTCTTGTTTTTGTTATGTCATGAAGCAGCGCGCCAGCTTGTACAAGATGCAAATCGAGATATCCCTCGAGGGAATGAGCGAGAAACAGTGCTACCCGGCATACCTGAAGAGAGTGAACTACTATATGGTCCATCATTTTCATTTCATACATGATATGATAGCAATCGTGCCGTGTCGGAATTCTCATTTTTCAGACTTTCATTCAGGAATTGATGCAGTTTTACGCTTTTATGAAACGTGACCGGCAAACTGCGAGGGGAAATATGTAGCAGATAGACCGAAAAAACGCCAGTTTGTTTTTGTGCCCCCCGGAGTGAACGAACTGCAGATTTTGCCGTGTTGAATGCAGTCTTTTCATTGTGCATGCAAACGTAATCATCCATGCACTATCCACGCGCTCTTTGAAAATAAATAAACCCGGGAAGGGATAGCCTTCCCGGGTAAGGGTGATCATCGACCAGGTTCGGATTTGGTTCTGATCGACTTTAGAGGGTTCAAGCTCGAATCGGAGGAGGTTTGATTCGATCTTAACATCTGTTTAAATTTAAGAAGCAACTTATGTGCCAAATAGTGGTAGTTAGCTCTAACCAGCTGAAATCAGAGGGGGTATCCGTTATATAGCATTGCGAGACACGGATGGTAATTTCATCGAATAGAGGAACAAAATGTCGAAATACTACGAAGCCTCAGTGAAAATAACGTAAAAACAACAAGTTCAAGTACGCAGGGTCCTTGAATGGCAATCGACATAATTGTCGAATCGGGATGGTATGCAGGGGGGTGAGATTTGTTTTGATCTGGTATTGTAGTATGGTAAAAGCAGTTATTTCCTGTTAACGACAGACAGTGAAAAACAAAGCTGGTTGTGGGGGGGCTGATTATATGATAGAGGATGTACTTGTATTTATTAGTGGTTTTGTTTCCGGAGTTGTTATTATTTTTTTCGTCAACTGGATACGAAAAAGAGACACGGAAAAGATCGTGCGTAAGGCGGTTGAACACGCTGAATCCAGAAGAACGCAGGATGTGGAGTCATTGCTGGAGCGGGTCAGGGAATCGTTTGGGGCCCTTTCACTAAACGCCTTGTCAAAAAATACCTCGGATTTCCTTAGAGTTGCAAATGAAACGCTCTCCAGACAAACGCAGGCCGGCGAGAAACACCTTGACGGGAAAAAGGATCTTATCGACCAGACGCTTTCAGTTATGAAAGATGATCTACTGAAGGTCAGGGATCTGGTTGCCGAACTGGAGAAGGACAGAGAGAAAAAGTTCGGCCAGTTATCAAATCAGCTTGAAACGACCACTCTGCAGACGGCGAAGCTTCAGGAAACCACAGCCCAGCTACAGATAGCGCTTTCGAACACCAAAGCCCGGGGGCAGTGGGGCGAGAGAATGGCAGAAGATGTTTTGAGGCTGGCTGGTTTTATGGAAGGCGTTAATTATGAAAAGCAGAAGATTCTTGCAACCGTGGGAAAGCGTCCCGATTATACGTTTTTACTGCCTCACAATCTCAGGGTTAATATGGATGTGAAATTTCCAATGGATAACTACCTTCGATATGTTGAAGCTGACATGGAATCGGAGAGAGATTCATATAAGAACCTGTTTCTGAAGGATGTAAGAAACAGGGTAGGGGAGGTGTTGACACGGGATTATATCAACCCTGAAGAAAACACTGTAGACTATGTGCTTGTTTTTATCCCTAATGAACAGATATATGCCTTTATCAATGAAAGCGATACATCTCTCATAGACGATGCCCTGAGAAACAAAGTGATACTCTGCTCGCCGATCACTCTCTACGCTATTCTGGCAATAATCAGACAGGCTGTTGACAATTTCAACCTGGAGAAAACGGCTTCAGAGATCCTTTCGCTCTTTGGAGGGTTTAATAAACAGTGGAATGCCTTTGTAGGCTCATTCGACAAGATGGGGAAACGAATCGAGGAAGCGCAGAACGAGTTTAACAATCTGACTTCGACTCGACGTAATCAGCTTGAACGCTCCCTTCGCAAGATCGAGGACCTGAGGAGGCAGAAAAACATTTCCGATCCTCTACCGGATATCGGAGAAAAGAGAAAAGAGAACGAAGGGACCGACAAATAAAGCGATAAGGAGCATATTTAATCTGCCCTTAATATCCGGATAGTTAAAAATTAAATCTAAAGAATCGCATTAAGTATTCCACCGACCACGAGAGCCGATGTGATCATTATAGCGGTTGACTTGAAAAAATCTTTTAATCCCAGCTCCCTGAACAGAACGATGATTGTGGCAACACAGGGGAACGACATAGTCAGGACAACACTCCCTATCACCATTTGTTTGGCCGTCATTGGAGATAATGCCAGCATTCCAAGGGCGGCATCCTTGCGAAGGAGTCCGATAATAATTGCCGTCACCGATTCTTCCGGAAGACCCAGCACGTTTTTTATGACCGGCGCCGTAAACCCGGCGATATAGTCGAATATCCCAAGGACAAAAAAGATATTTATAACCAGTACGGCCGCTAATATTATCGGGACGGCTTCTATCAGAAAACCGCGGGTCCTTCCCCACAGTTTTTGCATAATCGTTTTAACCGGCGGAAGACGGTACGGGGGTATTTCGATGAGCAACTCGGGGCTGAATCCCTTTAACAAGCGATTGAGAATTGTTCCGAGGATTATCCATACTATCAAAAGCGTTACATACACTATCGCCACATACTGCCCACCATATTTTCCAACCAGTCCAAAGATCATTGCCTGGGCGGAAGCACATGGTATCGCTATGCACACCAGCGTTGCCGCTATAAACCTCTCCCGCTTGCTCTCGAGAACGCGCGTCGCCATTACCGCCGGGACGTTGCAGCCCAGTCCCAGCAGGGTCGGTATTATGGCAAAACCGTGCAGTCCGATTTTATGCATTGTCGTATCCAGCAGCACCGCCAGGCGGGGAAGATATCCGATGTCTTCAAGAATTCCCAGTATAAGATAAAAGGATATTATATAGGGGAGAACCATGGCAAAGGGTACGTAGAGGCCGCTGCTTAGCAATCCGAATGATTCGACAAAGTGGATTTCTCCCCCGATCAGCTTGCCTACTATGATATCGTGCAGTACCCCGCCGTCTCCCATAACAGCGCTCAATTTCAGTAATACCGGGAGCCACACTGAATCGAACAACGGATCAAAAAAGTACCCTATCAACGATTCACCGATGAAACGTATTACAAAGAAAGACAGGGCGAGTATTACGGCGGCGATAAAGATACCCGTCCTGGGCTTTACGCTTGCATCCTCCAGACGTTCAAACCACCGGTGATGTCTGTGTGATATTTTTTGTACCTGGGTTATTATATTACCGATAAAGGCCCACCGCTCACCGCTGCTTCGTGTTAGAAAGGAGGGAGATGTCGCATTGGGAATATGTGTCACGAGTTCTTTTATTCCCTGACCGTTAAGACCGGATGTGGGAATAACGGGTACCCCGAGAATCTTCTCCAGTTTTTCGACATCGATAGTTACTCCCCGATGTTTTGTGTCATCCCACATATTCAGCGCAAGAATCATCGGAATCTTCATTTCCATCAGTTGTAGTGTCAGATAAAGATTCCTTTCGAGGTTTGTCGCGTCAACGACATTTATTACAATATCTCCCGACTTGAGCATTTCGGAAGCGATTTCCTCCGCTTCGCAAGTCGGTTCAAGAGTGTAGGTGCCGGGCACATCAATAATTTCAACCTGCCTGCCGTCTATCTTCATAAACCCGCGTGTATAGTTGACTGTAGTCCCCGGATAATTGGATGCGACCACACGAACCCCTGTCAGCCGGGAAAAGATGACACTCTTCCCGACATTGGGATTGCCCATGAGCAGAACCTTCATCATCTCTGTTTACTCACCTCGAGGAATATCTTGCCGGCCATACCGAACCCTATAGCTGCTTTTGTCCTGTTTACCCGGACAGTAACAGGTCCGCGCATAATCATCGTATCAATTTTTGTTATCTTTTTTCCGATTATGATTCCCAGGGCGTTAAGGCGGTTGATCAATCCCTGTCCGCCTCGGATTTCACATACGACCCCGCTTTCTCCCGGATCCAATTCATTCAAAGATTTAACCACAGATATGTTTCCCTTCAAATAATCAGGGGACAGGCCTACTTACCAAATCAAGTTACTCAAAAGTAGTCTGTCCCCGTCTGTTCAACAGCATCGAATTTTAGTGATTTATACCCTGTTTCCCTGTCCGTCAAGGGAAAATGTTTAAATTCACTCCAATATTGCATAATCCTCTGTTATCAATGCGCTTTCCGATGAGGCGAGGTGAAGAAACGGAATATCCGATACACCCTGTCGAAGGTGTTCAAAGTGGCGAGGGACTGATCGTTCACGTGAAAAATATGAACACCGGATTGTTCCAACACCCTTTACGGGCAAGGTGATTTTTTGAACCTTGCCTTTTCAGTGGCTGTATTATAAAAGTAAAAAGGTATAACCCGTCGGAAATACGCAGGCCGTATGCAAAGGATCTACGCGAAGCAATAATGAAATACGAAGGAATGATCATACGCCCTCCAAGCGAGGCGAGCAGTCTCCTGCTGCAGGTGACGGTCGGATGTTCTCATAACAAGTGTACGTTCTGTCCGACCTATAAAGAGAAAAGGTTCAGGATAAAGACCTCTGAGGAAATTGAAGAGGATATTCTGGAGGCATCCGGATACGGTTATATCCGGAGAGTCTTTCTTTGCGATGGTGATGTCCTTATCATGCCCATGAGAAAGCTGGTGCCTGTCCTCGAATCGATTCATAAAAATATAAAGGGTGTAGAGAGGATCGGACTCTACGGGAACGCAAAGAGCATTCTGCGCAAGACGCCCGAAGAACTTCAGCAATTAAAAAATCTGGGTGTAACGATAGTGTATCTGGGGGTTGAAACGGGAAATGATGAGATCCTTGAGGAGGTAAAAAAGGGGGCAACTGCCCGGCAGATGGTGGAGGCTGGACGAAAAATCAAGGAAGCGGGGATAACGCTTTCAGTCACTATCCTGCTGGGGATAGGCGGCAAGGCGAGGAGCATGGCACATGCGCTTGATACCGCCAGAGTGTTGACAGAAATGGATCCGGATTACGTGGGAGCGCTCACGGTAATGGTGGTTCCGGGCACCATGTTGCATGAAAAACAGATGTCGGGAGAATTCGAATTGCCTGACACATTCGGTTTTCTCAAGGAGCTGGGGATTATGGTGGCGAATTCCAGTTTTACACACTGTTTTTTTACCTCGAATCATGCCTCGAACTACCTGCCTGTACGCGCCAGAATGCCTCAGGAAAAGGAAAAAACAACGGAATTAATACAAAGCGTCATTAACTCTTCAGACAGGAATATGCTCAGATCTGAATACCTGAGAGGATTATAGGGACGCGCTTCTTATCATATTGTACATATCAAGGAACGGAGGGAATAAACCATTTTTCCGGAAACAATCAAAAAGTGGATCGGCACTTTCTTTTCACGTGTGGTCAGGAAAAAAAACCTGACCTCACTGGAGGGGAAGATACAATCTATTATTGACGCGGGTGAAGAAAAAGGTCTCATCGACAGGCAGTCCGGAGAGATGATTCAAAGCATTTTTGAATTCCGTGAGACGGTAGCCCGCGAGGTAATGATACCCAGAACTGAAATTGTTGCCGTAAGCGATAATTCCACAATAGATGACATCCTTGCGCTCACCCTGAAATACGGGCATACCAGGATGCCGTTCTACAGTGAGAATATTGATAATATCGTCGGGATTCTGAATGTAAAGGATTTGTTGAGGTTCTGGTCGAAACCATTTGAGGGGGAAGATATTATCTCTATCCTGAGAAAAACATATTACATCCCGGAAACCAAGAATATTCACCTTCTTCTGCACGAACTTAAACAAAAAAAATCACACGTTGCCATAGTCATCGATGAATACGGCGGAACCTCCGGACTTGTGACGCTGGAGGATCTGATAGAAGAGATCGTCGGTGAAATTCAGGATGAGCACGATATCGAAGAAAATCCCTTTACAACACTTCCCGGGGGCGAGGTTCTTGTGGACAGCAGGGTCGAAATAGAAGATTTTGAACAGTACTTCGACGTGCAGGTTCCCGAAGGACAATTTGAAACACTGGGAGGGTTTATATTCTATCTCATCAAAAAAATCCCTGTTGTCGGTGAAACCCTCGCATATAAACACCTCAGGATCACAATAGAGGCAGCCGATGAAAGGAGCATAAAAAAAGTACGAATAAAAGAATCAGGCGAGACGATTCCGCAGGTCGGCGGCAAAAACGAAAAGACACACAACAAAAATGAATAAAAGAAACCTGTTATTCTCTCTGATTTCCGGACTGCTTATCTTCCTGTCCTTTCCCAAGGCGAATCTGGGCTTCCTGGCCTGGATAGCGCTCGTACCGCTTCTGTATACCTTGAAAGATGTTGACATCCCCGGTGCATTCAGGGCCGGATTTATCACCGGGCTGGTGTACAACACGGGGTTGTTATACTGGATTGTCTTTGTCGTTGTCCATTACGGCAATCTGCCTTTCTATGCCGGGATTGCGATCATGTTGCTTCTGGTCATCTACCTGAGCCTCTACCCGGCACTTTTTTGTGCCGGTGTCGCGTATTTCAGGGGGAGGGGAATACGGGGAGTAATACTGGCGCCTTTTCTCTGGGTGGCGCTTGACTATGTGAAAGCCCGTCTTTTTTCCGGCTTTCCATGGGAAGACCTTGCTTACTCACAACATGAATCTCTTTCCATGATTCAGGCGGCAGACATTACGGGGGTTTATGGAATAACCTTTCTGATAGTGCTGATAAACTATATCGTTTATGACTGGATACATCGTTTATCCTCTTCATCCGTCACCGAAAGAAGAAGCCTCCTTGTTGAGAGTATTGTCGGGGTGAGCCTTATCGCACTGGTTCTGGGTTACGGGATGTATCGTATGGATAACGTGAAGAATGCCGTGAAATGCCTTGATTCTACAAAAGTATCACTTATTCAGGGCAATATCGATCAATCCGTAAAGTGGAGTCTAAAGTACCAGACAGAGACGATGAAAATATACAGGAATATGTCCGCTGAGGCTGCGGGGCACGGCGTTTCTTTGATCGTGTGGCCGGAAACGGCCGTACCATTTTGTTTTCAAAATTATGACGACAGGTCCAGAGAGGTGATACAAACGGCAAGGGAGACGAATTCCTGGCTTCTATTCGGCTCTCTGGGGTATTCAAGAGCGGGGGATGACCTTTCTTTGCGCAACAGCGCATATCTTATCTCGCCGGAAGGCACGCTTTCGGGAAGATACGACAAGGTACATCTCGTTCCTTTCGGTGAATATGTGCCGTTGCGCGGGGTCCTTTTCTTTATCGACAAACTTGTTGAGGGAGCCGGGGACTTTACGCCCGGGGAAGAAATCACGCCCCTTCCGCTTGACGGGAAAATGACCGGCATTCTGATCTGTTACGAGGCGATATTTCCCGAAATCAGCCGTGAGTATTGTATGAAAGGGGCGGAACTCCTCGTTAATATAACTAACGATGCGTGGTATGGAAAGACGTCCGCCCCCTATCAGCATCTCTCAATGGCGGCCTTCAGGGCGATAGAAAATCGAAGATACGTGATACGGGCCGCAAACACCGGGATAAGTGCAATAGTTAACCCGACGGGGGACATCGTGTCCCGGACGGGCCTTTTTGAAAGAACGGCTCTAAGCGGTCCGGTACGCTTTGTCCGGCAAAAGACATTTTATTCACGATATGGAAACGTATTTGCTTGTTCTTGTATTGCGTTTCTGCTAATGGGCTTTTTAATTTCGTTCAGGAGGAAACATACATGATCACAGATATTCCCGAGAAGATAAAAGATCTGAAGAGAAGGATAGACAACCTCAGGGGCTGTCTTTGACATAGATGACAATGAAAAAAAGATACAGCAGCTGGAGAAACAAATCCTCAAGGAGGATTTTTGGGATGACCCTGAAAACGCCCGCAATATATTGAAAAAAAAGAGCAGGGCAGAAGATATCGTCTCCAGGTGGACAGAGGTAAACAGGGCCCTTCAGGATCTGGAAATGCTCTTTGAGATGGCGCGTGACGAAGATGATGAGGGTGTGCTCGAAGAGATAGAAAAGGATTTTGCCGAGCTTGAATCTTCGGTCAGAGATAACGAATTCAGGATGATGCTGGGCAGGGAAGAGGACCCGGGTAACGCAATTATGACGATACACGCCGGAGCCGGCGGCACAGAGGCACAGGACTGGGCGGAGATGCTCCTGCGTATGTATCTGAGATGGGCTGAACGGAAGGGTTTTAAAACGAAGGTTATTGATCTTCAACCCGGTGATGAGGCCGGAGTCAAAAGCGTCACCATCACGGTAGAAGGCGAATACGCGTATGGATACGCCAAGGCCGAAGTCGGCATACACAGGCTTGTGCGTATCTCTCCCTTTGATACCGGCGGAAGGAGGCACACGTCATTTGCATCGGTATTTGTATATCCTGAAGTTTCCGATGATATAGACGTTGAAATCAACGAAAATGACCTGCGCGTCGACACCTACAGATCCAGTGGAGCCGGAGGGCAGCATGTCAACAAGACGGATTCCGCTGTCCGGATTACGCATATCCCTACCGGAATCGTCGTTCAATGCCAGAATGAACGATCCCAGCACAAGAACCGATCCATGGCAATAAATGTATTGAAAGCAAGACTCTACGAAGCGGAACTCAGTAAAAAAGCCGAAGAGCTGGAAGAAATCAACAGGACAAAAAAGAAGATTGCCTGGGGAAGTCAAATACGTTCCTATATTCTTCACCCCTACAAAATGATAAAGGACCACCGGACAAATATGGAAGTGGGTAATGCCGAAAAGGTACTGGACGGCGATATAGATGGGTTCATAGAGGCATACCTGATAAGTTGATTATAATCCGTTATGGGAGGCTCTTATTATTTGCATTTTTCGATGAAACAGTTTAGAGATTTGTGCAAACAATTTGGTTCTCCGAGGAGTTTTGGTATATGCTCATAGCAAAGAGATTGATGGCAGCGATCCTTCCCGTTATATTTCTGTATTCATGTATCTCACCTCACAGTTCCATCTTTTCGCCCTCTCCCGATTCGGGAATGGAGAAAGTTTCCACGGAACACGTAGGTACCCCTTCCCAGTTATCCGAGAACGATCAAGAATCCTGCATTGTCGAGGAAGATCTCTCGGGCGAGACTGTCATGAATGGATCCGCAGCGAAAGATCCCGCGGGTGGTAATGGTTTTGACCAGGCTGTAACAAACGGAAGGAATAACGGTCAAAACAACAAACAGGCGATCATGGATGAGGCCCTTGATTTCCTGGAAGAGGCCCAGCTTCTGTGGGAAAAGGGAGAGCTTGACAACGCCCTGAAACTCCTCGACCAGGCGTACTATCTGTTGCTGGATGTGAATGGTGACACTGAAATCGCCTGGCAAAAGGATGACCTACGCGTACTGATAGCAAAAAAAATCGTAGAGATCTATGCATCGAGAAGCAATGTTGCGGCGGGATACCAGAGCGAAATACCGCTTGTTATTAATGACGAGGTTAAAAAAGCGATACGACGTTTTCAGGGGTCCGAACGCAGATTCTTTATATCTTCATACAAACGATCGGGCAAATATCGTCCGATGATATTGGAACAACTGAAAGAGGCCGGTTTGCCGGAAGAGCTTTCCTGGCTTCCCCTAGTTGAAAGCGGCTTCAAGGTAAAAGCCCTCTCGAAGGCCAGGGCGCTTGGACTCTGGCAGATAATCCCTTCAACCGGGTATATGTATGGTCTCAAACGTGATTGCTGGATCGATGAACGGATGGATCCGGCGAAGTCAACGAAGGCCGCCATTGCTTATCTGAAAGAACTTCACGGTATATTCGGGGACTGGTTGACTGTCCTGGCTGCCTATAACTGCGGAGAGGGGAGGGTGCTGAAGACCATCTCAAGACAACATGTAAATTACCTCGATAATTTCTGGGACCTTTATCATCAGCTTCCCGTCGAGACATCGAATTACGTTCCCCGTTTCCTCGCCACCCTGCAGATTATCAACAACCCGGAGAAATACGGAATAGACCTGACACAGGGGCAGGAATCACCCGTGCCCTTCGAAATCGTCAAGACTGAAAAAAGCGTACGACTGACGGATGTGGCAAAACGTCTTGGTATACCCAAAGAAACCCTGTATTCCCTCAATCCGGAACTCAGATATAAAATAACTCCGAATGTCTATGACCTTAAAATACCTTCCGGAATGACGGAAAAATTCGCCTCGGTTATCGATAAAATTCCTGCGGCGAAGAAACCGGGCGGGGCGAAGTACGTACGATACAAAGTTAAAAAAGGCGACACGTTGTCGGTTATCGCTCGGAGATATAGAAGTTCGGTAAACGCCATAATGGCAGCCAACCATCTTCGCAGCAAGCACAGCATCAGGGCGGGCAAATGGCTGAAAATACCCTCTCGGGGTTATGTCTATACAAAACGCCCGCACAGACCGGTACGCACACGTGGTGGCGTCGCGGGGTACAGGGTCAAGAAGGGGGATTCTCTCTGGCTCATAGCGAGACGGTTCGATACAACAGTTTCAGAGATAAAACGGTTAAACGGTCTGCGGAAAAATAACCTTAGCATAGGCCAGGTTTTAAAGATACGAAGCAGCTCCGCGGCGGATAACGCCGTATCGGCAAAGACCTGTGTCGTGCAGCAGGGGGATACCCTGTCTTTAATTGCCCTGAAGAGTAATGTCAGTCTCAGCAAGTTGCTGAAGCTGAACAACTTCGACAAGAATACCCTTATTTACCCGGGGCAGAGAATCATAATACGGTAAAACCGCATGCGATAACATCTCAGGTTCTCAATCGTTTTACAGTGTGCGGATTTTCGCTTTCTCGGGTTTTGAATGGCGCCTGCAGGCTGTGAACTGTTTTATTCCAGATGATATCCCTTCAGCGCGAAGAAGATTTCTTTCTCTTTCTTTATCATCTTCTCAGCTTCTTCGGGAAGTTTGTGATCGTATCCCATAAGGTGAAGAACACCGTGTATCAGAAGATAATCGATTTCATCCTCCGGGTAGAGCCCTCCGCTCTCCGCGTCTCTAAGGGCTGTTTCCGTGGACAGGATAATATCACCGAGCATGGTGGGGTTAACATCTGCAAATTCTCCTTCATTCATTGGAAACGATATTACATTTGTCGGACAATCTCTGCCCAGATACTGTTTGTTTATTTCAGTTATGCCCGCATCATCTACCAGAGTAATGCTGATTTCATAATCTTCATCTCCAAGCATTTTCAGAATCCTGCTCGATATCAGTTCGATGCGCGCCAGATCGATATCAACTGTTCGCTGATTATTTCTTGTCAGAATTCTCATAGGATCTATCGTGTGTGCCCGGAAGAAGTCGCATATGAACTTCTTCAAAGGGGTTCTATTTAGAATGTTGTTTATACTCTATCCGGCTATGAAAAATGCCGGTGAGTATCCGGGTAAATGTCTCGGCAATCTTTTTAAGATCGCGGAAGGTAAGGTCGGATTCATCGAGTTGTCCCTCTTCCATTACCTGCTTTATTCTGCTGTTGACCAGATTTTTTATTCTTGCAGGAGTCGGGTTTGTCAACGTCCGTGAGGAAGCCTCCACGATGTCTCCGAGAAGTACCAAACCGGCTTCTTTATTTTGAGGTTGCGGGCCGGGATATCGGAAATCGCCCTCCCGGATTGCCTGCCCGGACGCCTTGCTGTCTGTCTTCGCTTTATCGTAGAAATAGCGCACAAGGCTTGTCCCGTGGTGTTGTCGTATAATATTTTCGATTGCTTTCCCCAGGTTATGCTCTTTTGCCAGGTCACATCCATCCTTGACGTGTGAGATGATGACGAGGCTGCTCATTTGCGGGGAGAGATCGTCATGTCTGTTCTTCCAGCTTGGCTGGTTTTCTATGAAATATTGAGGTTTTTTCATCTTTCCGATGTCGTGATAATAGGCACTTACCTTGGCCAGGAGAGAGTTTGCGCCGATCTCTTCCGCGGCCGCCTCTACCAGGGATGCCACAATAACACTGTGATGGTATGTTCCCGGAGCCGCCATGAGCAATTCCTGGAATATCGGTTGATTCAGGTTAGCCAGTTCCAGAAGCTTTATATCAGTCGTATAACCGAAGAGCGATTCAAAGAGAGGGACAAGTCCGGAGACAATGAACCCGGATAAAATTCCGCCTGCAAGCCCCATGGCCATTTTTACAGGGGTCTCAATTACGGAGAGGTTGCCGGAAAGGAGAAACAGGCAGATTATGGTTCCCACATTGACTAAGCCCACCAGCAAGCCGGTTTTAAAGAATGCTGAACGCCGTTCGCAATGGATTATATAATGTGCCGCGACAGCGCTTCCAACGAGAGAAATCAAGAATATCGGGGCTTTATCTTCAAACAAAAACGCGATAATGAGGGAAGAGAATACGGAAAATATCAAACCCTCGTTTCTGCCGATAAGGATTGCAACGAGCATGGTACCGATGGTGAAGGGTATGGCGTAGACACAGACGTATGTCTGGGCAATTTTGTGGGCCAGATCAACCGAGTCGCATATAAATATCCCCGCTTTTACAAGAATGACCTGAAGGATTATCGCCACACTCATAAACAGGACATCGGTAGCCGCACTCCTTGACAAACGGAACCGTGAACTGGTCATGCGGTAAAAAACAACCGACAAAAGGAGTATTGTAAGAAATATGCCCGCAAAGGTGGAGAGATCTACAAACTTATTTCCTTCCTGTCCCTTATAAAAGGCGTCTAACTTGTCCAGGTCCTCCGGAGTTATCTTTTCGCCTTCCCGAATGATCATTTCGTTCTTCTGCAGTTTGTACAATACCGGTTTCACCTCATCCGAAACAAGCTGCTTTCTTCGTTCGGTTGAGTTTTTGGCAAAGGTAAGATTTGGTCGTATAATCTTTTGGGCGAGTGACAGCACGATCTTGTCAGGCTGTCCGGGCTTGAATATTTCCTTTGCGTTGTTACCTATGATAGAGTGTATTTCTCCCGCATCCACTATCAGGGAGAGGTCATCCAGTTCCCGTTCTTCCTGGGTTTCTATGTCGCGTATTATTATGCCCCTGTTTTTGTGAACATTCAGGTTATTCCTGTTGCCTATCAGCTTGTCGGCATAGGTATACGAAACGAGTTTTATAACGTCTTTGTATATCTCAGCGGGAAATCCTTTCTTGCTGAGTGTGTTAAATTCCGAGTCGGCGAGGATTATCCCCGAGGCATTTTCGAACCTCTTTTTTAGTGTTTCAACGGTTACCCTGTCACTGTCAGACGATTCGGCGGGCTCCGTTGTCTCCTCACCAATATCGAAAAACGCTTTTGATAGGGCGGCCTCAATCTTCCCGGGCATATTGCGATCATAATCGTAGACAGCCCGCGCATTCTCGACAGCCTCCGTCCTTTTTTGCTCGGTGGCGGCCCTGTCTACCACGAGAAAATCCCGATCCGCCTGTATGTCGCTCGTAACGATTGATCCGACCATATATTCGGATGGTGCCAGATGAAGAATCTGCGGGTAGAGCATAATTGCCAGAATCAGGCTCATTGAAAACGCTATGGCAAGTTTCCAGGAAAGAGTCTCGTTGATAAATCTTTGAACAAAATTAAATCTTCCGTTCGTTGTATTCTTTCCGTTCTGAGAATTCTTTTTTGTTTTCATGGATGCTTTTTTAGCCATCATTCACTATTTATAACCGTTTTTTGTGCTGTTAAGGTGATTGTAGGCCCGAATAATATCCTGAACGAGACGGTGTCTTACCACATCTATCTCTGAAAAGTAAACAAATCGAATTCCTTCCACTCCCTTCAGAATGCTCTCTGCCTCCACCAGCCCTGAAATCTTGCCGGGAGGAAGGTCTGTCTGCGTTATATCACCGGTTATGACTGTCTTTGAACCGAAGCCGAGCCGTGTGAGAAACATCTTCATCTGCTCCGAAGAGGTGTTCTGCGCCTCATCTAGGATAACGAAGGAATCGTTCAATGTTCTTCCCCTCATGAAAGCGAGAGGGGCAACTTCAATAATACTCTTACTTATCAGTGCGGATACCCGTTCGAAATCCATCATGTCGTACAGGGCATCATACACGGGTCGCAGGTAGGGGTTGACCTTTTCAGACAGATCGCCGGGGAGGAACCCGAGCTTCTCTCCGGCCTCTACAGCGGGTCTCGCAAGTATTATCCTGTTCACTCGTTTTTCGAGCAGCGCCCCGACAGCCATGGCCATGGCGAGGTAGGTCTTGCCTGTTCCGGCAGGGCCGATACCGAAAACCATGTCATATGTTCTGATAGAGTCGATATATGACTTCTGAGCCATGCTTTTAGGGGTGATTACCTTCTTTTTCGACGATACAAAGACTGTATCGAGAAAGATCGACTCGAGATTGGCAGAGCTGTTTTTTGAAAGGATTCTGTGCGCATAATCTATGTCGGCGGGATAGACAGGGTAGCCCTTCTCGATAATACCGTATAGCTGGGACAGGAGATTCTTGACGAGATCACAGTCATCTGTTTCTCCCGATATTGAAAGGGTGCATCCCCTGACGTTGAGCTTTACTCCTCTCAGTTTCTCAACGATCCTTCGATTCCCATCGTACTCTCCCAGCAGTACCTTAAGCGTGTTGTTGTCCGGGAAACGTATCTTCTGGATGCCACCGTCTTGGTGTTTTTTTTCTTTCAAATAATGCACAACCTATTTACGTAATTTTTTTATTTTATCATACCTTCGCTATATATCAAACAGGTATTCATGACGGCCGTCCCTGATTCCGGACAACAAAACAATTATTATTTTTTCATATCCGAACATAGGAAATAAAAGGGCGGTGACAGAAAAAATTAAATACCTTAGTGCTTACAGGAACTTGCCGCTTTCAGCAATTAAATCTTAACCTGCCATATTTCCTCTCGACAAAATCTTTACAATGAATTAATGTCAAAATAGGACTGTGTATAATTTCCGCTGTTTGTTGTGCTCTCGCGCATCAACCATATTCAGCGGTTTTTTTTGCACCGTCCATCGTTGTATTTATTTATCTTCATTTATGGCGTGGATTAACAAATATTTTAACTGGTTCAGGAGGTAATGCGGTGCAGAATGAGAGCTACAATCGATGGTTAGTTGTTGCCGGAGCGGTAATAGTACAGGTGTGTCTGGGGGCCTTATATACCTGGAGTGTTTTTCAGAAACCTATACAGGAAGCTTTTAACTGGTCGGCCCCGCAGGTATCGCTGGCATTCTCTATTAATCTTGCAATGATTCCCTTTTTCATGATCTTTGCCGGCAGACAACTGGAACGATTTGGCCCAACGAAAATGGTAATTTTCGGGGCATCGGTGTTATCGACGGGGTTGTTAATCGCAAGCCAGACATCTTCACTCTTTATGTTATATGTTGGTTATGGCGTCTTCGGGGGGGCAGGTATAGGAATTACCTATGGAATCCCCATCGCGACATGCATAAAGTGGTTTCCCGACAGGAGGGGGATGATCAGCGGCCTGGCCGTTGCGGGGTTCGGTCTCGGTTCGGTCTTTTACGCGCCCGTGGCAACGTTGCTTGTCGAACACTACGGGCCGTTCACAACATTCTTCTGGCAGGCCGTGTATACTATGGTCGGTGTCTCTATCGGCGGGAAACTGATGAAAGCAGCGCCGGAGGGGTATGTCCCGGAAGGATGTAAGAGGCCGGGAGCGGATGATGTGCAATCGAAACGATCCAAATATGATTTCACACCCAAAGAGATGCTGAAAACTCCGCACTACTACTTCCTGCTGGTCATGTACACCTTCGCCAACATCGCCGGTTTGATGATAATCGCTCATGCCTCTCCCATCGGTCAGCAGATAGCGCACTTATCGCCCATTCAGGCGGGCTCGGTGGTCAGCATCCTTGCGATTGTTAATACGCTTGGAAGACTGTTCTGGCCCACCTTGTCGGATAAAACAGGCCGCATGCGGGCACTCTTTATTATGTATGTCATCAGCGCGGTAACAATGTTCGGTATGAACTCACTCGGCAGCTTCTGGCTGTATGCGTTAGGGGTCTCTCTCATCGCGTTCTGTTTCGGTGGTGGGATGGGGATTTTCCCGTCTGTTGCCGCCGACTTTTATGGTTCCAGGCATGTTGGTGTAAATTATGGCTTTATTTTTCTTGCGTACAGTGGTGGCGCGCTCATAGGACCGCGACTTGCCGCGGTGGTTGTGGAATCTTCCGGTGGGAATTATCAGATGGCGTTCCTGGTTACCGGCGTTCTCTGCTCCATCGGGGCGATCATGGCATTGCTCGCACGAATGCCCAAAGCCCCGACAACCTGAGAAACAGGGGTTGAGAAAACTACCCGCCGCGCCGCTGATGATCGGTCACCGAGGCGGGATTTCGATTAGAATCGACAAGGCGGGTAGTATATCCATAAGGAACGTGGAGAAGACCGCGGGACAGTCATTAACGATTCGAATGTTCATAAGAACAATCGAAGGGAGGGGGAAGACATGCAACTGAAAGATTATTTTGAAAAGAAGAGGGGAACAGGTGTTCTCGCAACGGCCGATGTCTCCGGAAAGGTTAATGCCGCACTATATGGAAGGCCCCATTTTATCGACGATCAGGCTCTTGCCTTTATCATGGCTGATCGTCTAACTCACGCCAATCTCCAAACAAACGGCAATGCCGTGTATCTGTTCCGGGAAGAGGGCCAGCAGTACCGGGGGAGGCGTTTGTACCTGACGAAGACGGGGGAGACGGATGATCCCGCAACGATCGATGCAATCCGATCAGTCCCCCCGCACGGCAATCAGCCGGACGGTTCCCACGATAAGAAATATTTGATGTATTTTCATATTGATCGGGTTCTGCCGCTGATTGGCGATACGGTAGAGTAAAAAAGTCGCGTATCGAATACCGTACTGCCGGGTGAGCAACATTTTGTCGGTTTCAGGTTCCCTGGCAGCGAATATAGACATCATATGGATAAAAAAAGTCGCGTCCCCGATCGGCGGGCGGCCGAATTTCGCGCAATAGTCTACGATTATTGTGAAAAATACGGCCGTAGCTTCCCATGGAGGGAGACCACCGACCCATACCGAATCTTCGTTTCCGAGGTCATGCTTCAGCAGACCCAGGCGCCCCGCGTTCTTCTGAAATACGAACCCTTTATCAGTCTCTTTCCCGATGTGTTCACCCTTGCCGATGCGTCGCTTCACGAGGTGCTGAGTGCGTGGCAGGGGCTGGGATACAATCGACGGTCTCTTATGCTGAAACAGTCTGCGGAGATCATCGTCACCCGCCATGGCGGTATTGTTCCCCGTGATGAAGAATCGCTTGTCTCACTGCCGGGGATTGGCCCCTCCACGGCCCGCGGAATTCTCGCCTTCGCATTTAACGAACCGGTCATTCTGATCGAAACCAACATCCGGGCCGTGTTCATTCACCATTTTTTCTTCCCGCAGGAGGAGCCGGTCGCCGATTCCGAGCTTGTCCCGCTGATAGAGAAAACTCTCGACATTTCGAATCCGGGACGATGGTACAATGCGCTTATGGATTACGGCACCTTTCTAAAAAAGGCCCACAAAAATCCGGCCCGACGGAGTGCTCATCATACAATCCAATCGCCCTTTGAAGGGTCGATACGCCAGATCAGGGGAGCGCTTCTCCGGCTCCTCCTGAAGAGAGTTCGCGTTCCGGAATCCGAAATCCCGCGTGCACTGCGTTGCGATTCTGATCTCCTCGGGGAGATCTTAGCGCAGCTTGAGCAGGAGAAGATAATTGTCAGAAAGGATGGCAATGTTGCGATCGCCTAGCGGCACGCGGCACTATCTGAAATGCAATCCGACCGGAATTGAACGCGAAGTGAAGCCGATGCCGTTTCATGTACATTCCCTTCATCCGCTGAAAATCACCTTCAGTCACTTCCTTGGACAGCCAGGGGTATAGATGCCTCGAAACAGTCGCACCCGGTGAACCCTCTTGCCGAGGCAGACCGCTTGTCGTAATCCGGTCCACCATGCCACGAGCCCAATCCCTTTGGCTGAAAGCAAAGGCACATATCCGTGCATCTTTATATTGAGTTTTCCATTTCCTGTGGTAGCATTGCAGCGTTATCCGTGATTCCTGACGGGTCATTTACAGAAACTTCAAGGAGGGTTTCCTGCGGTGAATACCGAAAAATGGAGGGTATATAATCCCCGGTCTGCCAGGCGTGTGATTGTCACCAAGGATCTCCCGGGTGAACGATGGCTGGAAATGCTCACGCAGGCCGGCTGCCGGGTGGATGTCTGTACTTCAACAAACATTTTGAGTACCGATGAAATCAGAGACGCTATCGGCGATCAGTGTTCCGGGGCCATCGGGCAATTGACAGAGATCTGGAAAGACGAGCTCTTCTCTGCATTTAAAGATGCGGGTGGAACAGTCTACAGCAATTATGCCGTTGGATATAACAACGTGGATGTCGATGTCGCTACAAAATATGGTATCTGTGTTGGAAACACCCCCGGCGTCCTGACCGAAACCACCGCCGAAATGGCGGTAGCCCTGACCTTTTCCACTGCACGGAGAGTAATTGAAGCCGACAGATTTACGCGGGAGGGAAAGTATCGTGGCTGGCTTCCCACCCTGTTTCTCGGAGAGCTACTCTATCGAAAGACGCTTGGCATTATAGGCGCCGGACGTATCGGCGCAGCCTACGCGCGCATGATGGTCGAGGGCCACAAGATGGATCTTGTCTATTATGATCCGCATCGGAACAGTACTCTTGAAAACTATGTGGCCGCTTACGGAGATTTCCTTGAATCGCGCGGCGAAAAGCCGGTCGCATGCAAAAGGATGAAAACCGTTGACGAGGTCCTTCAAACAGCCGACATTGTGAGTCTTCATCCGGTGCTTGATAAAACCACGCACCACCTGATCGATGCCGAACGATTGAAACGTATGAAAAAAAACTCCATCCTTATTAACGCGGGCAGGGGGTCGTTGGTCGATGAAAAGGCCCTTGTACACCACTGCCGGAATAATCCGGATTTTCGCGTGGGGCTTGATGTCTTTGAGAATGAGCCCGAACTGGAGCCCGGTTTGAGCGAACTTGATAACGCCGTGATCGTTCCCCATCTCGGTTCTTCGACAATATGGACGAGGGAGAGCATGGCAATCCTTGCGGCCGGAAATGTCGTGGGAGTCCTGATGGGATACCCGGCATGGAACGATGAGAGTGTGTTGCCCTTTTTGGGGGAAACCCCTCCCGAGGCGGCCCCAAGTATAGTCAATTCCCGTGAGTTGGGCATTCCGGAATATGGTTGACAAAGGCTGATTCACAGCCCGATCGATATAGATGAAGGACGAGCCGGCGGAGCTTACGCCTGCATAATGTCTGATATGTGAACGAAAGACATATCGAACCCTTCAGGACCTTTCACGAAGCGTTCGATGGCACGTGCGGTGTCCGGGAAGGGATGACCGATTCCGATCGCATGCCCGTATCGCAACGCCAGTCGTTTCAATTGCCTGAGCCGCAGGAGAATTGTCGATTCATTTCGGACGGTATCGAGAAATACATTTCTCCGATCGGATACAAGGTGCAGCCCTCGCGCGATCCTGAGAGCCTTCGAATTGCGGGATGTTCTGCTGTCGATAAAGAAGAGTTTGTTGTTCTTGATCACCTGGAGGGCTTCATACGTCTCTCTTTGACATTCGGTAAACAGCGAACCCATATGATTGTTGACGCCGATCGCATCAGGTACCCCGGATAAATTCTCCTCGATAACCTCACTGATCCTGAAGGGGTCATCCCCTTCATAGAGGGCGCCCGGGCCGGGATCAAGGGCAGTGTTATAGGGCTGCATGGGTTGATGCAGCATCACGTCATGGCCGCGACCACGTATCTCCGCGGACAGCTCCCGGGAATAGGGAAGGCGCGGCAGGATAGAAAAGGAAAGAGGGATGTTCAGTTGGAGAAACGATCGTGCCAGCGGGACACTGTACCCGATATCATCAATAATAAGGGCTATTCGGGGCTGAGGCGGAAAACCGTTCTCCTGATCGTCGCAGGCACATACCCTGGAAAAGCTGCCTGCGCTGATCAATGTCCCCGCGATTACATAGCCACTTTTACATAAGAACTCTCTTCTGTTCATCCGATGGTCCTTTTTCAGGTTATGATGCCGAGCGATTGCGATTCAACGATGTGTGAAACAGTAAGCCGTAGAAACCACGCGATACGCTCCGCCGTCGTATCGCGAAAAGCCAAAGAACCACTTGGGAATTCATACAACATGTTGTAGGCGCTGTCAAGCCGGAATACAATATATTGAATATAACGATCGGGTTTGCGATCACCCGCTGTTACTGATTTGCGGTTGTAATCGACACCGCCCGGACCCATTTGGGTGTCGCTCGTTCCCGAGTGGAGGTAAAAATCGCGCGAAAGAATCGTGATAGATCAAAAATATTATCTCGATAGATGAAAACGAATGCCTTATACTATGGGTGCCATCGCGGGCTCTCTTGAGAGTTGCGTGTGAAACAGTGAAGAACAGTCGATGTCAACAGTGGCTACCCCCCCCCACCAACCCAGATGGAGGTGATTATGACACAGTCAATTTTCAGCAGGTCCTTTCCGTTCCGGGCAATTCGTATTGCCGGTATATCTATCGCTGCGCTCTTTGTATTGTCAATTTCGACAGATGTCGGAGCCGGCTGGCTGGATAAAGGCCAGAAACTGCTTCAGTCGGTCGGAGGAGGTGAGAAGCACACCGAGCTCTCGGCGGCCGAAATAGGAGCGGGCCTCAAGGATGCGCTCAGGGTGGGTTCCGAGAATGTCATTGCCCGGCTGGGCCGTGTTGATGGCTTTAATACGGACCCGGCAGTTCACATCCCGTTGCCGAAACAACTCAAGACCGTTCAATCGGCGCTGAGCAAGGTAGGGATGTCATCCATGCTTGAGGATCTTGAACTGAAACTCAATCGCGCCGCGGAGGCGGCTACTCCGAAGGCAAAGAAGTTGTTCAAAGAGGCAATAGTCGATATGAGCTTTGATGATGCGAAAAAGATATATAACGGTCCGAAGGACGCAGCCACCCGGTATTTTAAAGGTAAAATGTCTCCTGAACTGATACAGGATATGCGGCCTGTGGTCAAAAACAGTCTCGCGAAAGTGGGTGCTGTTCAGTCCTATGATAATGTAATGACAAAATATCGCTCTCTGCCGTTCGTGCCCGACGTGAAGACCAATCTGACAAACTATGTTGTTGAGAAGGGGATCGACGGAGTCTTTTACTATATGGCGAAGGAAGAAGCCGCTATTCGAGAGAATCCGGTGAAACGAACAACCGAAGTGCTCAGGAAGGTGTTCGGTTCAAAATAGGCTGTTCGCGGACGCCCGGAAACCGGCACAGGATCTGCTCACTTCATCACATCCGGCACTTCTTTACCACTGACGGCGGCGGACCCGTACTCCGCCGTTACAAGGAAATGTGTTCCATTGATACGACCTGTTATCGTGCCGTCCGGAGTACAAAAATATTCGTGTTCTATCTCCTCGGTATCTTTTTTATCGACGAGCCGCATTTCATAC
>Ga0272444_10000059_pt1 | contig 145829 bp, 116 predicted proteins | sample SSMForm13_FD_201033 | JGI IMG/M metagenome (GOLD analysis project Ga0272444, IMG submission 201033) | Marine sediment archaeal communities from Little Sippewissett salt marsh, Falmouth, MA, United States - SSM-Form-13 | ecosystem: Environmental > Aquatic > Marine > Wetlands > Sediment ...
GCTCGGCCGAGCCGTCTATCGAGGGCATCTCATTGCCTGAAGTCTCGATGGTGATGTTGTCGATGCCAAGTCCCCAGACCGCCGAAAGAACATGCTCAACGGTCTCCACGCTGGCAGAACCGTTCATTAGGCTTGTTCGACGGAGACGCTTAACCACGTTGGCTATGTCCACTGGTATGCGAGCGGCTTGCGGAGACGTCGGATCGCTCCCGCACAGAAACGTTACTCCGCTATCGGGTGGGGCGGAAACGAACCTCAGGCGGCATGGCTCACCGTTGAAAAGCCCCCTGCCATCCACGGTTGCGGGCTGCCTAATTGTCTTCTGATGACTCAAGGTCCCTGATTCTCTTCTCAAGTTCGCTGACGCGCTTGACCAACTCGGGCAACTGCCGCGTCAGCAGCACCTCTCTTAATCTCTGCCGGGCCGGTACCGCCGGTATGCCGAACATGGCCACTCCATCGGCAACGTCAGCTGAGACGGCCGTGTAAGCGCCGCACGTCACGCCCTTGCCAAGGGTGATATTATCCCTTATGCCCACGTGCCCGCCAAGGACTGAGTAGTCGCCGAGCTTGGCGCTTCCAGCAACACCGCAAAGCCCAGCCAAAATGCATCCTCTTCCGATCTGCACGTTGTGGGCCACCTGCACGAGATTGTCTATCTTGCTTCCGGCGCCAATAACGGTGCTGCCGAACTTGGCCCGGTCCACGCAGCAGCAGGCGCCTATCTCGACGTCGTCTTGCACGACAACGTTTCCGGTGTGGGCAATCCTATTGTGCTTTCCTTCGGCGAAGTAGTAGCCAAAACCATCATAGCCAACCACGCTGTTTGGGCCAATCCTCACACGGTCGCCGATCTTGCAGCCGTGACGGATGCATACTCCCTCACAAATGACGGTGTCCTGGCCGATCTGAACATCAGTCCCTACAGATACTCCCGCAAGGACAGCTGTGTTCGGGCCTATCGCTGCTCCAGCGGAAACGATGACGCCGCGTCCGATCCTCGCGTCTTCGGCAATTTCAGCAGAAGGGTCAATCGCGGCGCTGGGGTCTATCCCCACTGCAGGCAGCGATTCCGGCGGGCACAGATATCCCAGCAGCTTAGCCAAAGCAACTTGGACATCCGCCACTCTTATGAGGGACATCTTCGCCCCTCCGGCATCGACTGAATAGCCCACTAGGGCGGCACCGGCATTGCTGTCCGCAAGCTGCCCGGCCCGCCTGCCGTCCGAAGCAAAGGTAATCTGGTCCGACCGAGCCGTCGATATCGACGCAACGGAACTGATGGCCGCCTCGCCGTCGCCCTTGAGCTTACCATCCACTATCTTGGCGATTTCTCCGATTGTCAGAGTTGCTTCAGTCATATTGGCAGGCCAATTATCTTAGCTCCGCACAGGCATAACGCCAAGTGCGGGTACGGCCCAGATCAGGTAGCGCGCCTTGCTCTGCGGGCTCTATTGCTTGGCGGCGCGGTAGGCTTCGTTCACCAGGGAGAGTACCTGCTCGGTGATGTCAGCCGCCTTTGACGAGTATATGACCTTGCGCAGCTCCATCTGCTGCAACAACTGTGCTCTCGTCTCCACGGTTTCCATTTCCCTCTTGTGATAGAGGACGATGTCCGTGCCTCTCAGCACCGCGGTTCTGCGGACTGCGGCCATGATTTCGTCGTACATCTCCTTGGTCAGCCTCAAACGGTCTCGCTCGGCTAGGGCGGTCTCGTACTGCATCCAGACGGTCCGGTCGATCTTGAGGCGCTGGATCTGCTTGAATCTACTCTCGTACTCCTTGCTTCCCTCGAGCAGACCCTCCAGTTCACTAGTCAGGGAATCGATTGACTTCAGTCTCTGCTCGTCCTCGGCCTGGAGCTTCTGACCCCGCTCGAGGAATTCCGAGGTAAGCTCCTGGCCTCGAAGGTAGCCGTCAAACACCTGGGCAACGTCACAGACCGCGACCTTGAGCGTGCCGCCAGTCACGCCGTCCTGGGCAGATGAGCGGCTTAGCAGGAAGGCGCCGGCTGCGAGGACCACGACTGACAGAATCTGAAGCTTGCGTGAGTACATGCCTTTTCTCCGGAAGATGTTGTTGTCGTAAGAGAGCACCGCCCGTCCGGTCAACGCGTCCGGACGCGGCATGGGGGATTCTACCACTTCTAGAAGGTCCAGCCGAAGGTAAAGCTCAGAACCTGTTCTTCATCATCCCCGTCCTTGCTCATCGGGAAGGCAAAGTCCAGGCTCATGGGAACCGGCCCGAACATGGGTATTATCCATCTCAGGCCCACCCCTGCCGAGGCTCGATATACGGTGACTTCAACGTTTTCCTCGACAGTTCCACTGTCAACAAACACAACGCCACGCAGTTGCTCGCCAACAATAGGGAAGCCGTACTCTACACCGGCGAAGACCATGAAGTCACCGCCTATCGGTTCGTCCGTGCCTTCCGAGCGAGGACTGATGCCTCTGTATTGGAATCCTCTAACTGATCCGAGGCCGCCGCCATAGAACTTCTCGAATACCGGGGCATCGCCGAAGATGCTGCCCCCAGCCAAGCGAGCGCTCACAATGTGCTTGCGATCGATTGTGTCCACATAGACAGTGCGGTAGATTCGGTAGTCGCCTGTGGCGCGACCGAACTGATAGTCGCCGACCACTTGTTCATAGCTGAAACGGATTCGGTCCCCAGCGGACGGCATCCACCTGCTGTCCGTGCGGTCGCGGATCAACGTGCCTTTCATGCCCAGCAATGTGTGGGTTCCCGCATCCTCCGTTACCTCCGGAGGCGAGTCAACGTCCAGATTGTCGATATTCACGCCTTCGACGCGGGAAGCGACCTCGCCGTACCAGCGGTTCTTAAACCGATGGCCAAAGCTCATGACGCCGCCGTACCTGGTCTCGTCGTAGTTCTCCCGCTCGCGAGTGAAGACGAAGGCTTTAGTGCCTAAAGAGTAAGGCTTGTCGAACAGTCGAGGCTCGAACCAGTCGATATGGAATCGCATCAGATCGACGCCGGGCTCGGCAACAATGCGCAAGGTTTGTCCCGCACCGGTAAATCCACTGCCGAACAGGTCGCCGAAGCTGTTGGGCCATCGGAACAGGTCGAAGTTGCGGTGGGTCAGCGAGACGGTTCCCAGAAGTCCGCTGTTGCTACTGATTCCCACGCCGAACAGCAACTCGCGCGGGTCTTGTTCATCAACCTCCACAAGAACATCGCGGACCTTCGGAGACTTGCCGACCGGGGAGATGGCGACCTTCTCGAACAGCCTGGTCTCCATCAGCCTGCGCTGCGATTCGTCAACCGCGACCATGTTTAGAAGCTGCTCTGGGTAAAACCTGAGTTCGCGACGGATGACTCGCCCCTGCGTCTGCGTGTTTCCGCGGATGTCGATCTTGCCGATGCGGAACTGGTCCGCTTCCCTGATTCGGAATACCACGTTCAGCAGAGCCGGCTCGCCTTCATTCACAGAGCGTGCCCATTCAGGCGGTTGGGCGGTTGGGTCCAGGAATCGCTTGACGGCAGTCACGTCGGCTTCGATGTACCCCAGTTCTCCGTAGGTCCTCTCAAGCGACTCGAGGTCCCGCCTCAGCCGAAGAGCCGTAAAGAAGACCCCCTGTCTCAGTTGGATGCGACCGGCCAACTCCTGATCGCTGAAAACCGTGTTTCCCTCGAAGATCGGCTTGTTGACTCGGAAGCGAGGTCCTTCGGTAATCTGGAAGGTTACCTCAGCCTTTGTCTTGTCGTCGGAGAAGTCGATCTGGCGAACGACCTTCACATCGAGGTAACCGTCCGCGATATAAAGGTTGACGATAGTCTGGACATCACGCTCGATCTGTTCGACGTCCAGATGCCCGGCCACGATCGGCCAAATGCGAGCAGAACTGCCCATCGCCTGGCGAAGGCGCAGCCCGGTGAAGTGCTTGTTGCCTACAAGCCTGATTTTCCTTACCGCAGTTTGAGGCCCTTCTTCGATCGTATAGATAACTTGGCGAGCGCTTTCCAGTGCGTCAGTGTCCACCTCGATAGTGGCGAAGTGATAGCCCTTGCCGCGGTAAAGGTTGGCAATCGCTTGCCTTCCCGCCTCTATGGAATAGCGGTTAAGACCCTCGCCTGGCCCGTAGGTCAACTCGGCGTTGAGTTTCTGGTCATCAAATGCGGCATTGCCTCTGAAGCCAACTTCCGCAACCAGAGGCCTTTCGATGACCGTGAATACTACCACGACCCCCTCGCCAGTGTAGGTCCGCTTGGCAACGACGCTATCGAATCTCCCCGTCGCCAAGAGTCTGCGCTCGTCCGCCTTGATGATTTCTTCGTCGTACTCGGCACCCGCCCGGCTCCGCAGGTGCGACATCACTGCGGATTCGGACATCTGCTGATTTCCTTCGATCCTAATCTCGGCAATCTTGGCGGGGGCGCTGTTGGCGGCCACGGAATGTGAGGAAACCAAGGCGAGCATCAGCCCTGTGAAAGTCACCGTCAAGAGATGTCGCAGGTCTCCAAGCAAATCGCCACCAAGCAAGATAAGAGCACAAGCCTGTCGGCAGGAAATTACTTGCCGACGAGTTGGATGTCAACGTCGTTTCTGGAAACGTTTTGCGGAACTCTTTCCGCTGGCGACAAATGGGCCTTGCCCAATCGCCAGGCCGGGCGCAAAATCGGTCCATTGCCTACCGAGGAGAATCCGGCAGAGACCGGGAGAAAGGAAATGTCGGAGCACACCATTGGCGAATTAGAGTCGAGCCCGGTCATCACCCGGCATCCGGGCAATCCGGTCGTGAGTCCCGAAGACATTCCGTCAGGCCCGGCGCTGGTCTTCAATGCGGGGGTGGCAAAGTACCAGGGCAAGTATGTCATGGTTTTCCGCAATGACTATCTGGCGGATGGGCGAATAGACGGGTCTCTGACCGATCTGGGTTTGGCCTTCAGTGACGACGGCATTGACTGGCAGGTCAGGCCCGAGCCTTGCTTCCGGATTAAGGATGAGGAGGTCGTCCGCGCCTATGACCCCCGGCTGACGGTCATGGAGGGCCGATGCTATATGTGCTTCGCGATTGACACGCGGCATGGAGTCTGCGGAGGAATCGCCGTTACGGAGGACTTTGGTGATTTCGAGGTACTCTCGACCACGACGCCCGACAACAGGAACATGGTCTTGTTTGACCGACCCGTCGGAGGAAAGTACGTGCGTCTTGAGCGCCCCTTCCCCGTTTATAGCAGAGGAGGAGGCGACAGGTTTGACATCTGGATATCGGATTCTCCCGACCTGCGATATTGGGGGAATCCAGAACTGCTGGTTGGAGTAGAGGATGTGCCGTTTGCCAACGACAAGATCGGCCCTGGCGCGCCGCCCGTTCGAACCGACAAGGGCTGGCTGACTACCTTCCATGCAGTCGATCTTGATCCGGAAAGGGGCATAAACGGATGGGAAGGCCGCCCATGGCAGAAGAGGTACACCGCTGGAATAATGCTGCTGGACTTGGAGAACCCTCGAAGGATTCTCGGCCTATGCAAGCAGCCCCTCATATCGCCGGAGGCCCCATACGAAACGGAAGGCGGGTTCCGCAATGACGTAATATTCCCCGGCGGGATGATCCTGGAAAACACGGGTGAGGTGAAGATCTACTACGGGGCCGCTGATACGGTCGAATGCCTAGCTACTGCGAATGTGGACGACCTTCTTAAACTCTGCCTAGAAGGATAGCATTGCCTGTAAGGCCCGATGAGGACAACCCATGAGTGACGCTCTGGAACCGGCCCTGACACTTGATACAGCTTCACCTATGCAACAGCTTAGGTTCCTGCCATTGGCTTTGAGTGGCCAGCGAGGCTTCCTAGCCATTCATTCAGACTGTCCAAGCATCGATCCCTGGCCACCGTACTTCACGCTGCCGACCGACACGCTGAAGCTTACAGCCTTTTCCGAAAACGGCGAGAAGATATGGCATCGCGACCTGGGTCCAGGCGTAGTTCCCGGAGTCTGGTTCTGCCCCGTATATGCATTCGACCTCGACGATGACGGGATCGACGAGATATTTCTGGTCAACAGATCCGAGCCCGACCATCCTCTCGATATGGGCTCATGCGTACTAGAGCAAGTCTCCGCTTCCAGCGGGGAGTTGATTTCCAGCCTACCCTGGCCGAAGGTAAGGGGCACCCAGCCGCTGAGCCATCTCTGGCGAAACTTCGTCAATGGCGGCTTCTCGCACGGTCGCAAGAGGCTCATCACCGCTCAGGGAACTTACGGGCCGATGCAGATTCAGTGTTGGGACCCCAACTTCAGAGAATTGTGGTCGCGGAAGATAGAGCCGGAAGAATCGGGGCCTATGGGTTCCCACATGTTCTGCGTGCTGGACATCGACGGTGACGGAAGAGATGAACTCTTCTGGGGGGAGCGGCTGATAGACATAGACACGGGCAAAGACATATGGATCGCCGACAGCGAGGAATGGCGGGGACACTCGGACATAGTCCAGCCGTTCCTGGACCTGAAGTCGGGGCGCTGGTCGGTCTATACCTGTCGAGAAACGGCTGCCCCACCTGAAGCCAGAGGCGTGGTGACCTTCGACGACTGCGGCAAGGAGCTTTGGGGTCTGCGAGGCCTGGGACACATGCACGCGGGTTGGGCGGGCCGGCTCTGCGAGGACGGTTCGCACTTGTTCTACGCGTTCGATTGCGACTCCCAGAAGCATTACTGCTTTGACCGGGATGGCATACAGGTCGATCCGGGCATGGTTTTGAACAGGTCGGTTCCAGTCGATTTCGACGGCGACGGCCTGCACGAGCTTGTATATACAGCTAAGGAAGACCGAGGTAACGTCGTTACGCGCAAGGGGGAGTTGATGGCAACTTTGCGCGGCAAGCCGGCCAGGTTCGGCAAGATCATGGACTTGCCCGGAGAACAGATAGTCACCTGGCCCAAATACGAACGGGACGGAAGAATCAGGATCTATGCACTGCCGACCGCCAATGACAGCGCCGCTTCCATCCGCCGCTATGAGCACCCGTTCTACAACTCATCGCTGAGGCTCTGGGCAGTCGGGTACAACTGGCGCAACCTAGGCGGCTTGTAGCCCCGGCCAATTTCGCTTGCTCGGGAAGCTCAAAACGCTATGATATGCGGCTTCCCCCTAGGGGCCGGGCTGCTGTCCGCCCGCGCAGGCCTTTGGCTTGGAGTAGTCGAGTCAGCGGCGCCTCGCCGGGGAATTCGCATAGCTAATCGGACCTAGGATTCTCTGGAGAACAACATGCCGGCTGCCAAGCCATCTGACATCAGGAACATAGTACTTCTCGGACACGGAGGAGCGGGCAAGACGACCCTTGGAGAGGCGATCTTACACGCGGCGAAGGTAACAGGAAGGTTGGGCTCGGTCGATCAGGGGACAAGCCACCTGGACTACAGCGACATAGAGAAAGACCGCAAGCATTCGGTGGACCCCGCCTTGGGGTTCGTGGACCACGCGGGCAAGACCATCAACATTATCGACACCCCCGGATATCCGGACTTCATTGGCGGAGCGATATGTGCAATGGGAGGGGCAGACGCCGCAGTAGTGGTAGTCTCGGCAACCGCTGGCGTCGAGGTCAACACCAGACGTCTCTTCAAGGCGGCCCGCGAGATCGGCCTGCCTGTCGCCATGGTTGTCAGCAAGATCGACGGGGAAAACGCCGACATACCCGGCGTGTTCGGCGCAATCACCGAGACGTTCGGTTCGGCCTGCAAGGCGATGAATCTGCCGACTGGCGGGGGCAAGTCGGTCATCGACTGCTTCGCCGGCGATAGCGGAGATGCCGACTTTGGCGATGTGGCGGAGGCCCACACCCAACTTACCGAAAGCGTTATAGAGGCCGACGAGGAACTCATGGAGGCCTACCTTGGAGGCGAAGACGTCTCCAGTGAAAGACTCTCTGTCGCCTTCTCCAAGGCCATGGTTGAAGGTACGGTTGTCCCTGTTCTATTCACAGCGGCGAAGGAGGGAATCGGAGTCACCGAACTGATGGACACCGCTACCAAGTATTTCCCTAGCCCGGAAGACGTCAAGCCTAGGCCGATAAGAAGTGGAGAAGGCGACGAATCCGAACAAGTGCAGGTGTCCCCAAACGCGACAAAGCCATTCGTCGGGCAGGCCTTCAAGATCACTTCGGATCCGTTCGTTGGCAAGCTCGCCTGGATACGTGTGATTCAGGGCACAGTCCAGCCCGAGACAAGCTATCTTCTGAGAGATCGCAAAAAGAGCGCGAAGATCGGGCACCCCTTCAAGGTGCAGGGAAAGGAGACCACTGAGGTCAAGTCCGCCGTTGCGGGCGAGATAATAGCTCTGGCCAAGGTGGAGGAAATCCAATACGGCGACGTTCTGCACACCGAACATTCCCCCATGTTCATGTCAGTGCCTGGCTCTCCCACGCCGATGTATTCCCAGGCGGTCACACCCAAAAGTCGCGGCGATGAGCAGAAGATATCAGAGGCCCTGACCCGTCTTTCCGAAGAGGACCCAACCTTCGTTGCTTCCAGGGACTCTCAGACAAACGAGACCGTTATCAGCGGAATTGGAGACCTGCACATCCGAATCGTCCTTACGAAGATGAAGGAACGGTTCGATCTGGAGGTGGAGACGAAACCGCCGAAGATACCCTATCGGGAAACGATCACCGCCAAGGCTGAGGGCCATCACCGCCACAAGAAGCAAACCGGTGGCGCGGGTCAGTTCGGAGAGGTCTACCTCAGAGTTGAACCTACCGAACGGGGAGGGGGGTTCGAATACGTCAACGATCTATTCGGCGAGTCGATCCCTCGCCAGTTCCTTCCCGCCATCGAGAAGGGCATCCATGAAGTACTGCAATCAGGCGCAGTCGCGGGCTATCCGATGCAGGATATCCGGGTCAGCGTGTATGACGGAAAGCACCACCCTGTCGATTCGAAGGAAGTGGCCTTCAAGGCAGCCGGCAAGAACGCCTTTATCGATGCGGTCCAGAAGGCCAAACCTGTATTGCTCGAGCCGATAGTCGATATGGAGGTGACTGTACCCGCCAGCCACATGGGAGACATTACGTCTGACCTGTCCGGAAGGCGCGGGCGAATACAAGGGCAGGACATGCTGCCAGGCAACATGTGCTGCATCAAGGCACAGACGCCACTTTCGGAAGTGATGCAGTACGATAGTCAGCTAAGGTCGGTTACCGGCGGTCAGGGAAGCTACACGATGGAGTTCAGCCACTATGAGCCCGTTCCCGGAAACGTCCAGCAGCAAATAGTCGCCGCCGCCCAAAAACCCACCGAGGAACAGAAATGAACTTGGCCGAAAGGCCTTGCCCATGCAGCCGATTGCGGTTAGATTGTGTGGCTCGTTATCGGCCAATATGACGTTATCGGAGCAGCAACTATGCCTCGCAAGTGCCCCTTTACAGGCAAGAAGACCCGTGCCGGACGCACCTACACGCATCGTGGCAAAGCCAAGCGCCTGGGTGGAGTTGGCATTAAGGTCACCGGAAAGACCAAGCGCAAATTCAAGGCCAATATGCAGCGGGTAAGAGCGATCATAGACGGAAAGGTCGTGCGGATAAACGTCTCTGCCAAGGCCATCCGCGACGGGCTGATCGTCAAGCCCACCAAGCGCGCCTGGAAGCCCGAACCACAGAGCGAAGAGGACGCGGCAGAGTAGTAACTCCTGTTTTGCCGACATGATCCAGCGGCGGGTCCGCAACACCCGCCGTTGTTTTTGCGCGCCTTACCGGTGGATGTTGGAAAGGGGCGTCAGCACCCCCTACCACCCATGTTCGATAACGATATACTACGGCGGTCGTTTCCTTCGTGCTGCTGGAGCTGATATTGCCCGAAAGACTACCAATAAAGCAGGCCTTATCCGGCAAGAAGATCGACAAGGATATGGTTCTGGCGGGATGGGTTAGATCCGTCCGAAGTTCCAAGGCCGGGTTCAGCTTCATCACGCTCAATGACGGTTCCTGCCTGGCCTCCATCCAGATCTTGGCCGATGGGGACCTGCCAAACTATGAGAGCGAGATTATCCACCTGACTGCAGGTTGTTCGGCGGAGGTCACGGGCAAGCTGGTCAATTCACCGGCCAAGGGACAAGCCGTCGAACTCCATGCCGCCTGCATCAATGTGATAGGCTCGGCCGACGCGGAGAGCTACCCCATCCAGCCGAAGCGGCACAGTTTCGAGTTTCTCCGCACACAGGCCCACCTCAGGGCGAGGACCAACACATTTGGCGCGGTTGCCCGAGTGCGCAGCTCACTGTCGGCAGCCATACACGAATTCTTCCGGTTACGCGGCTTTGTGTATGTTCACACACCAGTAATCACCGCAAGCGACTGCGAAGGCGCCGGTCAGCTTTTCCGGGTGTCGGCCTTGGACATGCGAGACCCTCCCCGAGACGAGAAAGGCGAGATCGACTATGCGCAGGATTTCTTCGGCCGCTCTACTTACCTGACAGTCTCGGGCCAGTTGGAGGCAGAAACATACGCCTGCGGGCTCGGGAAGGTCTATACCTTCGGGCCTACCTTCCGGGCTGAGAACTCCAACACCCCGCGGCACCTGGCTGAATTCTGGATGGTCGAGCCCGAGATGGCTTTCTGCGATCTCCAGGACAACGCCGATCTTGCCGAGGAATTCATCCGGTTCATTTGCCGGGCCGCCCTCGACAGATGCGGCCAGGACATGGAATTCTTCAACAAAAGAATCGACGAGAGCGTAATCGACACGATTAGTCACGTGGCGGACAGCGGATTTGAGAGGATTACCTACACCCAAGCGATCGGTTTGCTCCAAGATGCTGGGAGAGACTGGCAGTTCCCGGTGGACTGGGGCAGAGACCTCCAGACCGAGCACGAGCGATATCTTACCGAGGAGAAGTTCAACAAGCCGGTGGTGGTCACGGACTACCCCGCCTCCATCAAGCCCTTCTACATGCGGCTGAACGAGGTAGACAACAAAGGTAGGCAGACCGTCGCGGCGATGGATGTCCTCGTACCCAGAATCGGAGAAATCATCGGAGGGTCCCAGCGGGAAGAGCGCCTGGAGACACTGGAGGCGCGGATGTCTGAGCAAGGAGTGAACTCGGAAGAATACTGGTGGTACCTTGATTTGCGGCGTTACGGGACGGTTCCGCACTCGGGCTTCGGGCTGGGTCTGGAAAGGACCGTCCAGTTCATCACGGGAATGGCAAATATAAGAGACGTCATCCCTTTCCCCCGGACTCCGCGATCGGCTGAGTTCTGACATATGTGCGAGCGAGTGCATTGATCACCAACCACCTGCCGGCGGAAAGATTGACCAACGGTCCGGACTATCACTGGTTCGGCTACTACGACAAGCTCGCGTTTGACCCCACAGGAAGATACCTGCTGGCAATGGAGGTAAGCTTCGAAGGTAGAATGCCTGCCCCGGATGACCACGTGAAGCTAGGAATGCTTGACCTTGCCGAAAGGAACAGATGGATCGACCTAGCCACCACCAGCGCATGGTGTTGGCAACAGGGGTGCATGCTTCAGTGGTTGCCCGGCCGCGAGAACCAGATCATCTGGAACGACCGAGAGGAAGACGCCTACGTCAGCAGGATTCTCGACGTCGGCACCGGTGGGGTCAGGACCATCCCGCATCCTATATACAGCGTAAGCCCGGACGGCACTACGGCCGTCACTGCCGACTTCCGTCGAATAGACGAGATGAGGCCCGGTTACGGATACGCCGGTCTGCCAGACCCTCGCACCCACCAGTCGGTGCCGGAAGATTCTGGGATATGGCGAGTCGATCTGCAAACCGGCAGCGCTGAACTGATAATGTCAATCGCCCAGATTGCCGCTACTACTGAAGAACATGCCGAAGCCGAGGGCGTCAAACACTATTTCAACCACCTGCTTTTCAGTCCGGACGGTCAGCGGTTCGTCTTCCTGAACCGTTGCGGCGCAGGTGGTGGTAAGCGATGGGACACGCGGATGTTCTCTTCGCGTCCGGATGGATCGGATATCAGGCTTGTCACCGACGGACGGGGACAGCCCGTTTCACACTTCATCTGGAGGGACCCCGACAGCATCAACGTCTGGGTGGCTTGTATGCGCGGCTTCTATGTGTTTGCCGACGACGGTAGCGGACAAGGCCAACTGGTTCTCGAAGCTCCTGACGGGCACCAGAGCTATCTGCCTGGAAATGAGTGGATGCTCTATGACTGTTATCCGCAGGACGAGGGGGTGCGCCGACTGTTGCTGTGCCGCCTGACAGACAGGCAAATATTCGAGATAGGAAGATTCCCCTCTCCACCCGAGTACTCGGGTCCTTTGCGGTGTGACCTGCACCCGCGCTTCAGCCCCGACGGGAGGAAGGTCGTCATCGATTCCGCCCACGACCAAGGCAGACAACTCTACATGCTTGATATCAGTGAGATACTCGACGCTTGAGGTCTGTCGATAATATCCGAGCTACCGCTGACGATAGACGATCCTGCCCTTGCTCAAGTCGTATGGGCTAAGCTGCACCAGAACCGTATCCCCGGGGGTAATGCGTATGTAGTTGCGGCGCATCTTGCCTGAGATATGCCCTATGATCTCGTGCGACTTCTCCCCTACCTGCACTTCCAGCCGAAACATCGCGTTCGGTAGCGATGCTTTAACGATTGCCTCCAACTCGATAACTTCGCCTTTTACCATGCAGACCCTTCGCGTGCAGGCACCCGCCTGCCACTAACTAGCAAACAACCATCGCCAACTCGATAATATAACCGGTGGCTGTGGAGGCGTCAATGAGTCAAAGCCCTGCGATAGTGTCAACTATTGTGTGTAAGTTTGATTTTATGCCATCGTAGCAGTTGTCCGAAGACGGCTCGCTCGATGGCTGGCTCCACATATACCACTCAATCCTCATACAGGCCCACTGCTATAGAGAGCCGGTAAGCCGCGGCCACACGCTGGCTCAAGGCCTTGACCTGAGACAGTCGAAGCCCGATCGCTCAAAGAGATATAGTCCACGTGGTCGCGTCGTTACGATCCATGTCAGCTCTTCCTTCTCAGGTCATGCCTGGATCGCTCCAAGCCTTTGCTGGCAATCCAGCGGGAAGGGACCGCCTTATTCCTTACCCTTAATACAAACTGGAAATGGGTCAGCTTCGAGTCGGGTTGACCTGTCGGCGGATGCATATCTATAATCATGGTTTCGGCAAAGCGCAAAGCCTGGAGTTCCAGTATGCGGATCGTGGTGAACGGCAAAGGTCGGGAGGTGGCTGACGAAATCACCATCGCCGAGCTGATAGATGACTTGTCGCTTCAGCCTCTGCGCGTTGCGGTGGAGCGGAACAAACAACTTGTCCCCCGCGCTTCCCACGTCCGGACCACGCTATTTGAAGATGACCAACTTGAGATAGTCACGTTGGTCGGCGGCGGGTAGGCGAACAGACGAAAGACAGGTGCGAAGATGGCGAATGACGTTCTGAAGATGGGCGGTTTTGAAATTGCCAGCAGACTTATAGTCGGTACGGGCAAGTATGAGACCTTTGAGCTGATGCGTGATGCTCTTGCGGCCAGTGGCTGCGAGGTGGTTACCGTCGCAGTAAGGCGCGAACGGATGCTCGACGGAGATGGGCGCAACATCCTGGATTTCCTCGATCCGGACAGATACACACTGCTGCCGAATACAGCCGGCTGCTTCAACGCGGAAGACGCCGTTCGGACTGCCAGGCTGGGAAGGGAGCTGCTGGAGGGCATAGGCAACAAGGGCGCCGCCTGGGTCAAACTGGAGGTCTTGGGCGATAAGAAGACCTTGCTTCCAGACCCCGTCGGTTCCCTCGAGGCGCTGGGGACGCTAAAAGCAGAAGGCTTCCGCGTGCTTTGTTACACCAGTGACGACCCAATCATGGCCGTCAGGCTTAAAGAGGCCGGCGCGGATTCTGTAATGCCGGCTGGGGCGCCGATAGGCTCCGGTCAGGGCATCCTTAACCCCTGCAACATAAGAATAATCCTCGAGCAACTCAAAGAAGGAGATCCGGAGTATCCGGTGATTGTGGACGCTGGTGTGGGTACGGCCAGCGATGTAACGGCTGCGATGGAGCTTGGTGCTGACGGCGTACTACTGAACACGGGGATAGCCGGTGCGGATAATCCGGTTCAGATGGCCCGTGCAATGCAAGCGGCGATGGAGGCGGGCCTGTTGGCCCGCCGGTCAGGCAGAATCCCCCGCAAACTGTATGCGACTGCCTCGAGCCCGATCGAAGGCGTTATAGGCGTCAAGGAATAACGGTCTCCGCTTTTTTGGCTGCCTTTGTTGCCAAGTCGTAGCTAAGCGTTGGTACCTGCATGTATCCCATCGACTGGGTCAGAACGTCCAGCCGGTATATTCGGTCCTGCATAAGGCATTCTCGGCGGTCAGTCGCGGGGATGGGCGTTGTGTATATCCTGATCTCGCCTTCGACAGTGGTTATGACCTCCTCTCGCCAGTCTCCCAGGATGTCGGCGATGGCCCGAATTGGTCCCTCAATCCCTGGGCCGATAGTAGTGCCGTCATAGTCCCTGATGGCTTTGCTTGTAAAGAATTCTCGCTGATAGTCGGCATCCCAGTAAGCTGCCCTTGGGGCTAACCCCCTATCATCTCGGCTGAGGACGTTGCCCTTGGCATCAAAAAGCCAGGCTTGCTCGGTTCCCGGCTTGGCCAGGCCCTTGCGCGGTATGTTCTTGCTGTAACACTCCGATCCAGCGTGAGTGGGATCGATGTCGGAGACTAGTCCCGAGCTGTGAACATGAGTCGTCGGCTTGGGCCAGCTCCACAGACTCTTGCCGGTGGCGGCATCGACCATGCTCATGCCATGGCTGTCCATCCTTAGTTCTTGACCATAGTACACTTCTAGACCAGGCCGGGTCGGGTCGAGGTCGCCAAGATAACAGTGATCCGGATGTCCCAAGCCAGTTGACCAGAGCCCCGTGCCGTCGTCGTCGATGACCGCGGCTCCGATCAGGACCTCGTCCCGACCGTCCGAATCTACGTCACCGACGCGAATGGAGTGGGACCCTGAGCCCCAGTAAGCGGGCGGCCAGTCGTGAGACCGCCACGTCCATAGCTCTTCCAGCTTGCCACCACGCAACTGGAATGCCTTGACGATTATCAGCTCATACGTGCCTCGTTCCACAATCAGGCACGGAGTTCTACCGTCGAGATAGGCCACGGCAAGCTGATTTCTGCTATCATATCTATTGTATGGGTTTCGAGCTCCCGCCGCCTCTCCGCGCCACGGCTGATAGTCAGTTCTGAGCTTCACCTTGCCGGTGGCGCCTTCAAGTATGGTCAGGTACTCCGGGCCGGTAAGGACGTGGCCGTCGTCTTCGCGCGGGTCCCCCTCGCCAGTTTTGAGGACGACTTCGCACTTCCCGTCGCCATCGAGGTCATAGACGATGTAGGGGGAATACCAGGTTCCCTGCTCAACGGACCATCCAAGATCAAGCCTCCAGAGGAATCTCCCATCGTGACGGTAGGCCTCCATCTTGTAGGTGCCGGGGCTCTTTCTCCAGTAGCCCGGAGCGTTGTAGGGGTCCACGCTGCCTTTTGGCTGCTTGATGACGAAGTCGTAGCGACCGTCGCCGTCCAGGTCTCCAATGCCGATCTTCGAAAATGTATAGCTGCCCTGCAATGGAAGCGAGATGAAGCTGCCCTGGTCCTTCGATGCTCGCACGGTTTTGGACCAAATTGCATCGGGTGAGAGTTCTCTACCATCCAAGGTCACGCAGTATGAGTAAACTCTTCCTGTTTCTATATTATGGTCCATGAAGTCCGTCGTCAGGCATATGGGTTTGTGATTCAGCTTGACCGGTGGCAAGTCATCGCCCCGCCGATAAACATCGAATGCTGCATCGGCTGGATCGGAATTCAGCAATCGCCAGGAAACGTGGATGGGTCCCCCAGCCGGTATCGCCACAACCCCGCGGCCCAGAGACTCGCGGACCCGTTGAGTGGTATACCCTTCCACCTTCCTACCGGCAGGTCGCTCCCATGGAGCCAAGGACACGTCATCGATGAACAGGTCTGTGTCACCGTCTCCGTGCACCTCCACATACAAGTTTGTGCTGCCGGCCGGAATAACCCTTAGAGCCTGGATTCGTGTCCATTGGCCCGAGGCCTTGCCTCCGGTCAGAACGCTTGACTTGAGTTTTGTCTTCTTGCCTTGAGCATTCAAGGCCACGATTCGGACTCTGGCTTGACCTGTCTTGCTCTTCGCCCAGGCTGAGACGACGTAGAGCTTACCAGGCTGGACTTTGCTGACGCGCTGGCCCCTAAGATACCATGGCCCGCGCCCGGTGTTGCGGATGTGCACGCATTGCAGGCCATCATGAGCATCTTCGGTTGTCACCTCAGCAGAACCGCGCTGTCGTACGAGCACCGTCTGCCACCCTGGTATGCCTTTCTTTACGGGGTCCTCGAATCCGCCGTTGGGGATCTTCATCTCGGCGCCAAGGCAAACGCTAGCCAAGGCGAAGCAGGCTGGGAAGGCAAGATCGCGCAGCACTTTGGAATCTCCTTCAGGAACCGTATCCGGGCTGTCAGTCACCGAGGCTATCTCCGGCAAAATTCTATCGCAAGTTGAAAAAGCCCGCCACCTGGGTTAGATGTAGATTATGGCCCGTGTTACAGAGGGCCGGTGGCGAGTCATCAATGGACCTGCGAACGAGAATCTGTATCTGGACTATCCTGATCGGTCTGGTCAATTTCCTGGCCTACGTGATCTTCTACTGGCACATATGGGGTGAAGCAGTCAACGGACACGTCGAACTGGCAGACGGGCAACTGATTTACTTCCTTCAGTCAGGTAGGGAGGTATCTCGCGGGGTATTTCTCTACAGCGGGATCCACTCGATAAGTATCGCACCCACCGTCGGCGCGATCATGCTTGCCATGCTAACGCTCGCCAAGGAACGAATCGCCTCCTCCATGAGGTCGGCGATCATGCGGGGAAGAACCTTCATAACCGTGCTGGCGACGGTGATCACTATGATCGTGGTGGTATGGACAATCTGGTTCATACTCCAGTTCGCCAACAATCTCTCGAACCCACGGCCAGCTCAGGCGCCGGTCACTCAAGCGATGATCAGGGGATGAGCCTAAACGTCGATGATATCCTTGCACCGGGCGGATTGATCTCTCGGAAGTTGAGGGGATACGAAAAGCGGGATGAACAACTGGAGATGGCCCGTGCCGTCGAAGGCGCCTTCGATGCGAACGAGCATCTGGTAGTCGAAGCCGGCACTGGGGTCGGAAAGAGCTTTGCCTATCTCGTACCGGCTATTTGCCGGGCAGTGAGGAACCGCCAGCGGGTGATCGTCTCCACCTACACAATTGCCCTCCAGGAACAGTTGATCGGAAGGGACCTTCCTTTCCTCGCCGAGGTAATGCCAGCGGAGTTCTCGGCGATGCTCGGAAAGGGCAGGAACAACTACCTTTGCTTCCGCAGACTGGCGATGGCAGTGAAAGGGCGCGACAGGCTCTTCAACAGCCAGAAGCAGTTACGGCAATTGGAGAAGCTTTCCGCCTGGGCCATGAAAACCGAAAGCGGGTCCCTTCAGGACATCGACTTTAGGCTTGGACCATCAATATGGCAAAAGGTTCGGGCCGAGTCAGGCCTGTGCCGGGGCACGCAATGCAAACATTACTCGAAGTGTCATCTCCAGACCGCTAGGCGAAAGATGCAGTCGGCCGACATAGTCGTCGTCAACCACGCTCTCTTCTTTTCCGACTTGGCGATGCGCGACAAACCAGCTAACCTTCTCGGGAAATATGACCTGGTAGTACTCGACGAAGCCCACACAGCCGAGCAAGTCGCGGGCGATCACTTTGGGCAGTCCGTCAACTCCTCGGCGATCCTCGCGACCCTCGCCGAACTCTACAACGAGCGGACCAATCGTGGCCTGCTCGCCCTGATGAAATCCAACGAGGAAATGCAGGCCGTTAACCGCGCTGCCTCAGCCGCAGAGAATTTCTTCGGATCGCTGGCCGCCGCGTCCGAACCTCTCGTTGCCCCCAGCGGGCGCATAAAACAGCCTGACGTCGTACCGAACGACCTCACCCCCGCCCTCGGCTCGCTCGCCGCCAAGCTTGCCAAACTTCGAAAATCCATGAAGGACGACCAAGGCGAATATGAACTGCTCGCCTATGAACACCGAGTCAGCGAAGCTGCCGAGAGGGTCCAGGCGCTGATCTCCCAGTCTGAGCCCGACCACGCCTACTGGATCAACACCAGGCCTCTCAGGGGCGGCAGGAGACAGGTCACGCTTGCCTCGGCGCCTATAGACGTATCACCGATCGTCAGGAGCTTGCTGTTCGACGAGGTCAACTCCGCTATCCTGACCAGCGCGACGCTTTCCACCGCACATACCACCGACGGCGGCTTCGAGTACATAAGATCACGCCTGGGGATAGACCAAGGGCGAGATCTCTTGCTCACTAGCCCGTTCAACTTCCGCCGACAGGCCAAGCTCTATATCGAGACTTGCCTTGGGGACCCCAATGATCTTTCGTTCTTCGTGCCACATGCCGGCGAAGCGATCATCCACTATGTCAAAAAGTCCCAAGGCAGATGCTTCATTCTCTGCACCAGCTATAAGATGCTCGATGCGCTCGCCGAGCGCATCGAAGGCTTCTGTGAGAACGAGGACTACCCCCTTTATGTCCAAGGCAGGTCGCTTCCCCGGAGCATGATGCTCCAGCGGTTCAGGTCCCGAAAGCGATGCGTGCTGATGGGCACGATGAGCTTCTGGCAAGGGGTGGACGTTTCTGGCGAGGCGCTGAGCAACGTAATCATCACCAAGCTTCCCTTTGCCGTGCCGGACGCCCCTCTGGTCGAGGCGCGGATCGACGCGATCCGTCAAGCGGGAGGTAACCCGTTTCACAGCTATCAGCTTCCCGAGGCCATCATCCGCTTCAAGCAAGGCTTCGGCAGACTTATACGCTCGAAGACCGATACGGGTATCGTCGTCTGCCTGGACCACCGCATCGTATCCCGACCGTACGGAAAGCGGTTCATGTCGGCGCTACCCGACATCGAGATTATTCGTGACGAAGTCTCCGGCCACGACAAACCCGATGCTGATCTTTGGGAGTATCAGTAGGGGCATGAGCACTGCTGTTGCGGCCTGCGCAGCAAAAACAGTGCATGGCAGGGCCGTTTGCTCGTAGAATTCCTCTACAGGAGAGTGCATATGGGCGATCTCGTAATCGGATTCGTCACCGGTGCTGTTTTGGGGGCGAGCTTGGCTTTCCTTGTTTCGTGGCTGCGGTCGCGGACGGGAGATAAGCAGATGCGCGAGACCTTCGCCGCCCTTGCGGGAGAGGCGCTCGATGCCAATAGCCAGCGTCTAAGCCAGCAGGCCACCGCTGCGCTCGATGGGAAAAAGGAACTGATAGACCAGGCGGTGAAGACTGCCGGCGAACGAATGGAGCAGGTCCGGGGAATGCTACAGCGGATCGAGGCGGAACGCAAAGAGGATTTCGGCAAGCTGACCACCTCAGTGACCAGCCTGGCGGGCACAACCGGCGAGCTGCACAGGATGCTCGCAAGTACGCAGCGCCGCGGGGCATGGGGGGAGCGCATGGCTGAGGATGTGCTCCGTCTTGCAGGAATGCAGGAAGGAATCAACTACACCAAGCAATCCAGCCTGCAGGCGGAATCCGGCAGACCCGACTTCACCTTCAACCTCCCGAACGGACTCAAGGCCAATATGGACGTCAAGTTCCCGCTGGGAAGCTACAAGGCCTACGTCGATGCGGAGACGGACCAAGATAGGGAGGGAGCGATCAGACAACTGGTAACGGCGGTGAAAGGCCACCTGCGCGACGTGGCCCGCCGAGGGTACATCGATCCGAGCGTGCCCACTGTCCCCTACGTGATCGTCTTTCTTCCATCCGAGCAGATATACAGCCTTGTTCTGGATGCCCAGGCCGACCTGATCGACGAAGCGCTCGCAGCCAAGATCGTCCTGGCAAGCCCGCTTACCCTCTATGCGATGCTCGCCGTCGTCCGTCAGGCAGCAGAGAACGCCAACATTCTCAAGGCTGCAGACGAAGTGATGGAACTGCTGGCGAAGTTCCAGATACAGTGGGGCAAATACAACGACGCTGTTGACACGCTGGGCAAGCGGATCGATTCGGTTGCCAACCAGTTCAGCGTCGTCAGTAGAACGCGAAGCAACGAGTTGCAGAAGCCCCTCGACAAGATCGAGCAGATACGCCAGTCCCGCTCCCTTCCGGAGGGATAGGCTTGAGCGAGCGCCACCAACACGCGGAGGCTGACCCCAAGAAGGCCAGGCTGAAGGCCTTGGCTCTGAAACTTATGGCGCGTCCGACATCGGTTGAGTTGGGTTTGACCTGTCTGTGGTTTGCCTTGGCTGTCGTTGCAGTCACCGATGCAGCCGTTGGGTTCAGCTACTTCCTGACCCTCTCGTTTGGGCTGATGGTACTCGGGAGCATATGGGTGTTGAGAGGAGCAATTACCCTTATACAAGTCTTTGCTCGCGCCAGACATAGAGGGAAGCTCGTCTTGACTATATTCTCCTGGCTTGCCTTGCCCGGAGTAGTCTTCTGTTCGGCCGGACTCGCATGGCATAAGATCGGTCTGAAACTGAGGGTCCGAATGAGTGAACCGGCGCTCGCAGAGTTTGTCCGGACTGTGGAGCCCGGAAGCAACCAGATCTTCGATGGCTCAGGGAAGTGCGTGGGGCTGTTTCGGATTCTGGAGGCTGAGAACACAGCCGGTTGCGTGAGGTTCATCACGACCCAGGAGTTCCTCGACCACGCCGGGCTGGCGCATTGCCCTGAAGGCGAACCGCCTGTCATGGGAGAAGATTGTTACAGGCACCTCTACGGGCCATGGTGGCACTGGTACAGGAGCTGGTGACCTATCGCAATGGATGTTCTGTCAAGCAAGCTGATGCGAAGGCTTGGTCTGCCTGGAGAACCAGATGTCGAGATTCGGTCGCTTTGACAAGAATACTGACGAGTATGTGATCACGACTCCCGAGACGCCGCGCCCGCAGGAAAACGTCCTCTGCAACGACAGCTACTTCTCATTTACGCACCAGACGGGCAACGGCTTTTCCAGGCACACCGACTCGGACGGAAACGCCACCACGATCATCGCTGGAACGAATGAGCCCGCCTACAACACAAACTCCCGGCTGGTGCATATACGGGACGATCAGACTGGCCATTTCTGGTCGGTCGGATACTTTCCCGTCTGCCGCAGACCGAGCTTCTACGAGTGCAGACACGGAGCAGGCTATACGGTCGTAACCAACAACACCAACGGCATACGCGCGACATGGCGACTTTTTGTACCACGCAGTGGCGATCCAGTCGAGATCTGGACGCTCAAGCTCGTCAACGAATCTCGACGGCCCAGGAAGCTATCCGTCTTCGCCTTCGCAGAGCTGTCGCTGGAGACAAGCTATCCGACATACGGGAACGCCTCCTACCTGAACAGCATGCTGCTGAATAGCAGTTTCGGCGTCGCTGCCCGGAAGATGTCAATGAATAGGCCGAACCCGTTCAGCGCTGCCGTCTTGATAAGTAGCCGCAAGCCTGCCTCGATTGATGCGGACATGAACGCCTTCATGCAGCAGTTCCGCACGCTTGCCTGCCCGCGCGCGGTAGTCGTCGGAAGGTGCTCCGGGGCAATCGCCAGCAGAGACCGCGTCGCCGGGGTACTGCATCACAGGCTTAAACTGAGCCCGAAGCGGCCTTGGCGTTGTGATTACATCGCCGGTGCCGCCGATGTCGACCATATCGAACGGAAAGCCGCCCGATACACCAGGAAATACCTGGCCAAGCCTGAACTCGTTGCCTCGGCCTTCGACAACGCCCGCCGGGACATCCGGCGCATGCTTGGCCGGGTGGTGGTCGATCTGGGCGAGTATAAGCTGAACCTGATGCTCAATCAGTGGATTCCACTACTGATCGAATGGGGCACTAAGAACGGGCGATGGGGCATGCTTGGCTACAGGGACATCGTGCAGCAGGCTCGCGGCTACATGATGTTCGGCCGTCGCGACAAAACCGTTAGCCGCCTTGAGCAGGCACTAAGACACCAGTATTCAAGCGGACATGCGGTGCGGTCATTCCCTGCTGTACACGAAGACTCGGCGATGCGCTACGCCGACTCCAGCCGCTGGCTAGTCGGGGCGGTCACCGAGTACCTCAAAGAAACCGGCGACATGGCATTCCTGAGAAAGCGCGTGGCGTTCCTTGACGGCGTTCAGGCAACGGTTCTCGAGCACCTTGAGCGGACTATGAACGTCCTCTGGAAAGATCGCGGTCGCCACGGCCTGTGCCTGATCCACCAAGGCGACTGGAACGACTCGCTCACACACGTGGGTCCGGCAGGACGCGGGGAGAGCGTCTGGCTTTCGCAGGCTTTCTGTGTCGCCTGCCTGGAGATGATTGAGCTCTACGAGCATCTGGGCCTAAAGGCAGATGCGGCCAAATGCCTCAAGCGATACCAGTCGATGAAACGTTCGCTGAACCGCCATTGTTGGGACGGGGCGTGGTATATCCGCGCCTTCGACGACGAAGGCAACGCAATCGGATCTAAGTCCAATCGACAGGGAAGGATATTCCTCAATACACAGTCTTGGGCGCTGCTTTCGAGGACCGCACCCCCCAGGCGAGTTGACGCAATGTTGGGGAGCATCCGTAGGCATCTGTGGATGCCATATGGCTACTCGCTGCTTTGGCCTACCTATACCAGGAGACAGGATAACATCGGCAGAATCACGTGTCTTGAGCCAGGCTGCAGCGAAAATGGGAGCGTCTATACCCATGGGAACGCCTTCCTCGCTGTTGCCCTGCTCAAAGCCAGCCGGCCCGAGGAAGGCTTTGAGGTCATCCGCCGGATCATGCCATTCAATCCCGAAAACCCAAGCAAGTCTGTCATCCCTTACCAACTCGCGAACGGTTACGGCGGACCCGCCCACCGGAGCGACCCGGGTAAGGCCCAGTACGGCTGGAGTACGGGCTCGGGCGCCTGGTTGCACCAGGCGGTCGTGGAATACATGCTTGGCCTGAGGCGCACATATGATGGGCTTGTGGTCAGGCCCTGCCTTCCCAGCGGGCTGAAGAAGGTGGCTATCAAGCGCGTCTATCGCCAGACGACCTACCAGGTCAGATTCCGACGGTCCGGACCAGGCAGCGCAGCCAGCCGCGTGATAGTTGACGGCTGCAAGCATAGCCTGCACAGGCAATTGCCGATCAGGGCGGGCGAGACCCTCAACGTCGAAGTCATGGTGGGTAGGCCTCTTGCCTGACAGGCCTTGCCTGCCGACCACCGGAAGCGGTACTCTGGTAAGCCCTCTACTAGTAGGCTGGATGACCATGAGCGATACAAAACTGCAAGTTGCGCTGGACTTCATCGAGTTGCGCCGGGCAATGAAAGTGGCAGAAGCAGCCGTTGCGGGCGGGGCGGATTATCTGGAAGCGGGCACGCCGCTTATCAAGTCCGAGGGCTTGGACGCCGTCCGCAAGCTCCGAGACGCCTTCCCCGATAGGACCATCATCGCGGACATGAAGACAATGGACGCCGGGAAGATCGAAGCGGAAGCGGCTGCCAACGCCGGCGCCACCGTGATGACCGTGCTGGGCTCGGCCCCCAAGAGCACAATCCGCGAGTGCGTCGAGGTCGGCAGGCACTTCGGCATACAGGTGGCTGTGGATCTACTGGGTGTAACCGACCCGGTGGAGTTCGCCAAGCGAGCTGGCGAGTTGGGCATATCCTGGCTAGACGTGCACTGCGCGATCGACGCCCAGATGCAAGGGTCAGACCCGATGAGCCTGCTCAAGCAGGTCCGCCAGGTGACGGACTTGACGGTTGCCGTGGCAGGAGGGCTAAACAGCGAGACTGTCGCCCCAGCCGCCGAGGCCGGTGCGGACGTCATCATAGTCGGCGGGGCAATAACCAAGGCAATCGATCCTCGAAGGGCGACGGAAGACATTCGAAAGGCAATCGACTCCAGCCAGACCGTCAAGAGCGAGCTATTCAAGCGAGGTTCCGCCGACACCATTCGCGAGATTCTTAAGACCGTCCGTACGAGCAACATCTCCGACGGAGCGCATCGGCTGCCGTGCCTGGAGGGCATCCGCCCGCTGCAACAAGGCGTCAGCATCTGCGGACGCGCCGTTACAGTCCGAACGTTGCCAGGAGATTGGGCCAAACCCGTCGAGGCCATCGATATCGCCGATAAGGGCGATGTGATAGTCGTCGATGCTGCGGGCCAGCCGCCCGCTATTTGGGGCGAACTGGCAAGCGAGAGCGCCAAGAACAAAGGGATCGCCGGGCTGGTCGTCAACGGAGCAGTGCGAGACACAGCCGACATCCGCGCGCTGTCCTTTCCCGTGTGGACCAAGTTGGTGACCTCCCACGCCGGGGATCCGCACGGAGTCGGCGAGATCAACCAGCCAATCGAGATATCCGGCCAAGCGATTTCTCCCGGGGACTGGATTTCCGCCGACGATGACGGCGTGATGGTTCTTCCCGCGTCCCAAGCAGTAGAGATGGCAAACCGAGCTGCCAACGTCCTGGAGATGGAAAACCGCGTTCGTGCGGAGATACGTGATGACAACAGTACGCTGGCGAGAGTGGCCAACATCAGGCGATGGGAGAAGAAGGGAGGCGGGGCCGATGCCGGATGAGCAGCGCCTCCAGGAGGCGGGGGAGAGCATTGTCGCAAGGATCTCCACCGCAATGTCCAAGGTGGACTGGGCGAGCTTTACTGATCTTGCGAGGATGCTGCCCAAGGCAAGGCATATCTTCGTCACCGGGGCGGGAAGGAGTGGGTTGGTCGCTCGCGGATTCGGCATGCGACTGATGCATGCGGGTCTTTCCGCCTATGTCCCTGGCGAGACGATCACCCCAGCTACCGGAGAAGGCGATCTGCTTGTCGCGATAAGTTGCACCGGCACTACGGGCTTTACCGATTACCTTGCCAGCAGGGCCAAGAGGTTCGGTGCGGATGTTGCTGTCATCACCGCCGACTCTAGATCGCCGCTTGCCGGAAAGGCCGACAAGGTCATCGTCGTGCCGACTATTGCCGAGGACATCGTCCTCCGAGCGGCGGTGTTCGAGCACGCCACCGGCCTGTGCTTGGACGCGGTCTTCGACGTGCTCAGTGAGACTCTCAAGCTCGATACGGAGACCTACCGCAACCGCCATGCAAATCTGGAGTAGGCGGGCCTGACCTAGTGTAGTTGTTGCAGCCTTTCTTGCAGATCCGGGACAGGTCTGAAGTAGTAACTTCTTCCGGACTTGCCTGCAGTCAGTAGTCCCTTCTCGTAAACAAGATCATACAGGTCGGCTCTTGCTGTCTGATGGACTACGTTATGACTGGCCCTATGTGACCTCACCGTGTATTCCGCATCCGGATGCCTAAGTGCATGTGATAGAAGAGCTAACTGCCGATGGTTCAGTCTTGCTGAAGCGCGGATCACCCTCTCCAATCGACGGATCTCCCCTGTTTTCTTCTCGACATACTCGTGGAGCTGCGCGATTGCTCTTCGGATAATCTCCAGATGATAGACAAGGAAATAGGTCAGATCATCCTCATCTGTCTCCGTGTAAAGGAATGACCGAGCGTACTTCGCGGGAGCTTTCCTGATGATTTCTGAGATCGAGATAAACTCGCATAGCCAGTAGTCCATCTTAAGCATGGACCAATAGAACAATGCCCTTGCACATCGCCCATTGCCATCCACGAATGGATGGTCATAGGCCAGCCAGAAATGCAGAATAGTCGCTCTGACCGTCGGATCTACAAAGTAGCCGGGGGTCTTTTCGTTGGCGAAGTCACACATTGCAGCCAGCCGGGCGGGCAATTCTTCTGCCGGGGGTGGAGTGTGAAGCAACTGGTTGTCTCGATCATCATAGACTCTGATTTCTTCGTCACTCCTGCGGAATCTGCCGGCAGCATCAGGGTCCTTCATCGTCTTGAAAGTCAAGATGCGGTGCAGCTCCAGAATCAGCGCCTCCGACAATGGCTCGCGCCGGAGGTCTCTTATGTGCTGCATCGCTATGTAGTTGTTGAGTATCATTTGCTCATTGGTGTCGATCGGCTTGCGGTTCGAACGCAACATTTCCTTTGCCACTCTTCGCGTCGTCGCGGCCCCCTCGAGCTGGCTTGAGGTTATGGCCTCTTCCATAAGTGAGCGTACTACGTACCGGTCGCGCGTGTCTGGGTTCGTGATTGCCCTGTCATCAACCCCTATCCTGCCGGAAGCATTTTGGGTGATGTAATGCAGAAGCTCTGAGACCGGGTCAGGCAAGCCGAATCGGAAAGGCTGGCCGTGTTTGTCGAGCAGCGGCAGATCTCTGAGCCCGCGTGCTCTGGCAATCTTGAGTGCGAGCCACCGATCTTCCAGTCTGAGCCCGGAAGAAGGGGTCATATGTCTGAGCTTGTCCCAGTGCAAGTACTTGCCGTCATCTTGGGCGCGGAGAGACGCCTCGATTACCTTCTCCATCCTTCCGGAATCTCCGCGTAATCCCTGAAGCAAATCCTGAGTGCTTGGTGGCTTCTTGGGTGTCTTCATCTGCCGTCCTCGTTGCGGAATCGATGTGTTGATATGCTAATTATGTGCTAATTTACTCAGAATTAGCATATCCTTCGGGTGAGGTAGTTTAAATGCTAATTTGGCTCTTTTTAGCATTAGATTAGAACTTAGCTGCACGGGGGCTCCCTATAGAAGCTATGCTGTTGACCTAATGGCCGTGTTAGGTTACCTACTTACTTCGAAGGACAAAGCTCCATGGCTGGATACAAACTAGGCGTGATAGGCGCGGGAAACATGGCTGAGGCGCTGCTGAGGGGTGTGATAGCTTCCGATTTCCTGCCTCGCGATGCGATCATCGCGGCCGATCCGTCAGCGGAGCGCCGGAAGCTTCTAGCAGATGATTTGGAAATCGCTTGCGGACAGGACAACACCGTACCCGGCGCCTGCGAGCGTATCGTGCTGGCGGTCAAGCCCCAGGTTATGCTTGATGCGCTGCAAAGCATCGCGCCGGTGGTGCGTGAAGATGCACTGGTAATCACCATCGCGGCAGGGACAAAGACTAGCCTTCTTGACCGCGAGCTTGACGGGAAAGCCCGGCTGGTGCGGGTAATGCCCAATACGCCGATGCTGGTGCGGATGGGTATCTCCGCCGTCGCGGCCGGTCCTAGAGCGACCGAGGACGAATTGGAGTGGACCTGCGGGCTGTTTGGCGCCAGTGGACAGACAGTCCGCGTTACCGAAGAGATGATGGACGCGGTAACGGCTGTGTCCGGTTCGGGTCCGGCTTACTTCTTTTATATTATCGAAGCGATGACTTCTGCGGGAATCGCCGACGGACTTCCACCGGATGTTGCGGCCAAGCTCTCCATCCAGACCTGCGCCGGTGCGGGTAAGCTGCTGCTGGAAACCGGAGAGAAGCCGGAAGTGCTCCGGGCAAGGGTGACCTCTCCCGGAGGAACCACGCAACGAGCCATCGAGACTCTCGAAGCGGCGGGGGCCAGGCAGATACTGATAGATGCCGTTCGGGCCGCGACTGCCCGAGGAAAAGAGCTGGGCAAAGATGCTGACTGACAACGTACTCGATCTGATCGGGAATACGCCGCTGCTCAAGCTTGGTGGCGAGATTGTCTATGCCAAAGCCGAATTCCTTAATCCCGGCGGCAGCATAAAGGACAGGGTCGCCCTGTCGATGCTGGAGGGCGCCGAGCGTGACGGCAAGCTGACGGGCGATTCCGTCATAGTGGAACCGACCTCGGGAAATACCGGGATCGGCGTTGCCTTGGTTGGGCGTCTGAAGGGCTACCGCGTGATCATCGTCATGCCCGAAGGCATGAGCGAGGAGCGAAAAAAAATCATACAGGCTCTCGGCGCAGAATTGGTGCTTACCCCGGACAGCGAGAGCATCCCCGGCGCGGTCAAACTCGCCAGAGAAATGGCCGAGAATGACCCGAATGTTTACATGCCTATGCAGTTCGAAAACCCGGACAACCCGCGTGTGCACTACGAGGAGACCGCCCATGAACTTTGGCGGCAGATGAGCGGGGATATAGACTGCTTCGTCGCCGGTGTCGGCAGCGGAGGGACAGTTCAGGGAGTGGGCACATTCCTCAAAGAGCACAAACCGGACGCGAAGATAGTGGCGGTGGAGCCCAAGAACGTGTCGGCATTGCTGGGACACGAACCGGGCCTGCACCAGATCCAGGGCATCGGAGACGGGTTTGTCCCAGCGGTGCTGGACGTGAAGCTCATAGATGAAGTGCTGGAAGTCACTGATGAAAACGCCATCGAAACCACTCGGCAGCTTGGTAGAGACCACGGCCTGCTGGTGGGCATTTCGTCTGGAGCGAACGTCTGGGCAGCGAGGCAGCTTGCCCGCAAGGTAAAGGGCAACATTGCCACGGTGCTTCCTGATCGGGCGGAGAGGTACTTCTCCACGGCATTGCTCTAGCTCGGGCCTCTGAGCCCACAGGCTCACTTTGCGCAGAACTGTTCGAACATCCCGCCGAAGATGCCGCGCACGTCTCGTCTGACTTCGTCCTCAGTCGGTTGCCAGCCAGCCTCGAACTGGTCGCGATATTTGTCGGCCAGGACATCGGCAATGATTGACCGGGTGTGCGACCACTTATAGATAATCTGGTCCAGAACGCGCGCGTCACTATGCTGGCAAGTGAAAGTCGCGCCCAGCAGTTCGAGTCGCTGACGCGTCATTTCCTCAATGATGCTTGGATCGTTGCAGAACCACCAGCACCCGAAGAGGTGCAGGTTGCCAAACTTCCTGGCCGCCACGCACAGTTCGTGCTGATTGACGCGAGAAAGCATGGTTACCAGGAACTTTACATCCGGATAGCTGCTGCACAGTCCGGTGACAGCCGTCACATCCGCGACGCCTACGCCGTCTCCACCGACGCCAAGGCGAGGGTTAACGTGCTTGCGTACGCCGATCATCATTGCCATCGGGATGCCAAGCTCGCGCGCGACTGGCAGCACGACGTTGTCCAAGGCCTGTTCTGTCATCCCGTAGCCGGGATACGTGAAGTCCGGCGGGAGCGACGCTGCCAGGTACACCGGCTTGATCTTCTTGGCCCAATCGAGAAGGAATTTCCTGGCGGCCCCGAAATGCTTGTCGTTTGGTGCCGGTGCGATGTCGTAACCTGCCTTGCTGATCGTCTCGACCGCCGCTGGCCAGTCCACCAGCAAAGGGTCTATCCTAAGTGCTGGTTTGAGCCGATCAGTCGCGCCCTTTTCCTGCTGCCACTGGGCGGCCTCCTCGGGCTGGAACGGATCGTTGGTCATGATCGCATAATCCAGACCGGCGACCTGGAACACCTTGTCCATGTACTGCTCGACCTTCTGCTCGGAGAACCACTTGCGTATCCCGGCCAGGTCTCGCCCCGCAATGTCCAGGCCAAGCTTGTTTGCGGTTGTGATCACCCCGCGGGCCGCCTCACTCAGAGCGCCGTGCCTGAGAAACACGTGCTCCCAGACCAGGTCCGCCTGTGCCTTCTTGGGCATCTTCCAGAAGTCCTCAGGAGTCGTATCTCCGGGGGCAACCGTGAAAAGCTCCGCTACGAGGTAGTGGTATGTCAATACCTCGTCAATTCCCCACAGCAGTAAGTCGCCGTGGGAAGGCGGGAACAAGTGGGTGTGAATGTCGGTAATTGCCGTCTCAGCGACGGCCTTGCGTACTGCTGCTGTCACTTCGGCTGCACTGCTCAGCTTGGTCATGTTGGGCTCCTGTTCGTTGGGAACCGGGAGGATATCACTACTGCTCCGGGAAGGGAAGCGCTTGACATGGCAAAGGAGATTGGTCAGCGGCCAGAGACTAGAGTCTGGCCGTCCAGTCCGTCGGGAATCTGTCTTCCGAGCAGGTCCAGAATCGTTGGCATGACGTCAACTGATCTGGCGGTGTTGATTCGTCGCGGAGTGATTCCAGGTCCGGCGATAAGTAATGGAACGTGCATGTCGCCAGGCCTGAGCCCGCCGTGACCGGCGCGGTTCTGGTCTTTGAAGTCCCATCCGGGGGATGCGAAAACTGCCAAGTCCCCCGCACGTCTGGCTCGGAAGTAGGCGATCACTTGTGAAGGCAAGTCCGGAAACTGCGTCTCGGTAGTCGCTTCCAGCCATTTCCTACAGCTTGCGGGATTGCCGTCTAGCAGACCGTCTGGTACGTGCCCGGTCCAGCCGAACGGGTCTTCGCCCTCGACTAGGTGGTAAGATAGGTCCGCTCCAGGTCCGCCCTGCTGGTAAAACTCCGCTTTACCCTCCCGGCGGGCAACCTGAACGCGGTCTGGACCGACGGCAAACGCGACAGCATCCACCGCCTGTTGGGCGAGAAGCTCTTCGATGAGGTCCAAGCGGGCAGAGTTTTGCGGGGACGCAACGTAGTCCGTCAAGTCATCCACACTGGGGCGAAGCGTCCAGGGCCTGTAGCCCAATGGCTTATCCCCCTCGCCACGCTCCTGTGAGCGCAGACAGATGGCCCAATATCGATCTCCACTTCCGTAGGTTACTGCGGGGAATTGGCGGTAATAGGCAAGTCGCTCCTCGAATGGCGTCTTGTCCCAGAGGCGTTTAGCGGCCATGTCCAAGCCGAGATCGTCGCGCAGGAATTCGTCAAGCGGGAAGTGATTCGTCACTTCCATCAGGCTGTGGTCGGAAACCAGCACCAGATGCAGCTTGTCGAGGATCCCCGCCGAAGCCAAGTCTCCGCACACTCTGCCGATCTGGCGGTCGGTGTGAAGGATGGCTTGGCGGTAGTCGTCCGATTCGACACCCTTGCCATAGGCTCGAAAGTCCGGCGACAGCATATAGGCAATGGTGACAGCGGGCCAGCGCTGACGCTGGCGGGCTACATCTGCAACGATTCCCAATCGGTGCAGCGTCAGGCGATCGACGAATTCGTACCACCCGAAGAAGAACGGCGGGCCTGCCGATGTCCAGTTCTCTATGAATTTAGTCGTCCCGCGATGCGGCTGAAAGAATACCGAGAAAGTCGTGCGATCCGGAAACTGCTCGTAGATGTTCTCGGCTATGTAGTCGCCGTCCAAGGTGTTCTTCTGGGCGATGGTCTCATAGTTTCGCCAGATAAGGCTGTTGCGGTCGAACCAGTTGATCCCAGTCACGCCGTGGTGGCCCGGGAAAAGACCCGTGACAAAGCTGGTGAGGTTTGCCAGCGTCACCGAAGGCGTGTTCGCCACGGCGCGTGGAACGTACATGCCGCGATCCGCCAGGTACTTCTTGATGGCCGGCAACTGGCCCGCCGTCAACATCTCTTCGAAGATTCCTGCATTCAGGCCATCTATGTAGAAGACCAGTGCCCCCTCGACCTCCGCATCCTGGCCCATGGCAAAGTCAAGCCCGAACGAATCGGCCGGACCGTCGGGACTCGGAACTCCACAGCCCGCAAGAAAAAATGAAGTGCCCAACAGAATGGCGGCTAATCTGTGCAAGTGTGATCTTTTTGGAAGGCGCGGGATCATTCATGACCTTCCTGCGTTGCGTGATCGGGATCCGGTACCTCTTCCTTCTGGGCGGGGGGCAAACAGCAGCGGGAACACAATATCGCTGGTGCAACATGGCAGCCACACGGCGAAGAAGAGCACCACAGGTATCATAAGTCCGGTCACCACGCCCACGCCGCCTTCGTGGCTGATTGCCATCAGAACGTGAAACAGCGACGCCCACGTGCTCAGCAGCACGTGCCCGGCGTGCGGGGCCTTCGTCCTAGGCCGCCAGTATGCGACCATCACGCCCAGCAACGCCAGAGGGTTAACCAGATACCACTCTTCTATGAAGCCTAAGTGGACATGCGCATGGACGTGCTCGTCTCGAATGCCCAGAAGCAATTCGCTGAGATAGGGAATCAGCGAATCGCTTAGCGTTCCGATTGCTACTGCCCCCACATAGCCGACCACCAGAGTTGCCGCCAGTGATCGTTTCCCGTGCAGGCTGTACATGGCTGCGGTTGCCAAGGCACTGAGAAAAACGTGAGCGGGGTGGAAGATGGCGAACATCACGCCAGAGACCTCGCGCGACATTTCCGTATAGACGAACAACACCGCAATGGCTATGCCGGTCAGGGCTCCGACCAGAGTGAAAGGCACATGATGGCGCAGTTCCTCTGCGATGCCCCTCAGGCGACCTTTGTCCAAGCCGTGGGTGTGATGGTGCATGTGCTCTCCTTCTTCCTCAACGGTCCTGCAATATGCGACATTATACGTTGACTGCGGAGGGAAGTTTACAGTGATTGGCCAGTCACCCCGCTCCTCCGACCAGTGCCCTGCCCGCAAACGGAGATATGAGGATTTACTCGCGGGTCCACCGAGTGAGGGGCCGTACTACTTCTTGGCGACCTTGATCTCGTTGGCCTCTGGCGTGAAGTCGTCATCGGTCAGGCCAACGTTGAACTTCAGGTCCCGGTACACGTACCGGCACTGGAGATTCTCATCCCAGTCGTAGGCCTCGATGCAGGCGGGGATCAGGTGATCGACGTCCACATAGACCAAGGTCTTGTAGGCGGGATAGTCGTCCTTCGCCGGCAGATACCTTATGAGCACTAAGCACTCCTGCCCAGCCACGTCGGCGTATCCCCCGAAAGCTGTGGTCAGGTCCCCGACCTGCTTGGCCTGCCTGTAAACGTCCAGAAGGCTCTGCATTCCTCTCCCGAAACCGAACATGCTCACTGGCCGAAGCGTGTTCCGCATCGCTTCAGGCCCGTCAGGCTTCCTTAGGACAGCTCCACCTGTCAAGGCCTGCAAGAGGGGGCTCTTCGGGCGAACCGTCATTTGGTCGTCGTTCTTACCCTCAACGTAGATGACGCGGTCACCAATGGGGGGATTCTTGATCCACGCCATCGCCACGCTGAACGGGGAGGTCATGTGCTTGACCTCGATCTCCTGCTCGACCTTGGCGATTCCGTTGATCCGTTCTTCTTTGCTGAAAGTGCAGGTGAAGTCGCTGTAGTTCCTTCTGTAATTGTCCAGGCAATACTCCAGCAATGCGATATGATCTTGCTTTGCCAGCTTCTCAAGCTCTGAGACCGCCTCCGGATCGCTCTGGCCGAAGTCTTGCGCTGAGATTGTGAGAATGTGCCTGGATTCCCGAAATGCCTCTGTCCGGGTGCATTGGACGCAGAACAGGCCCGCAAGAAAGAGCCCCACTAGAAGGCGTACCCTGCGATTCGTGGGGCGGAGCAATGCTCTAAACATAACGATCTTACCTTTTTCGTTGCGTCCCTTGCTACTCAAGCCAGCCACGATCGCCTCGTTGTGGCGTATCGCCCAGCCTAGCCAATTATCGACCAGACCTACAGGCCTACTTAAGACTGCTATGTAGCTAAACGCATCAACTGAATTCTTATTTCGGAGCCACGGTGGGAGTGAAGATTATTGGCGAAGTATAGGGATTCGGGGAGTCTTATTCAAACCAATTTCGGCAATTCCGTGTCCACTGACAGCGTCGGACCGACCCCAACACTTAACTAACATTCCTGGCCGCCCGGGGCTCGATAGCTTAAGCTCCTCTTTACAGAGGGGCTATTCACCTTTGTTTGCAATGCATGCCTTGACGTATGCCCCGAAGGCGCGTACATTCGGCCTCCTTGTCATCAATGCCTGTGCGGCGCGTTTAAGCGAAGATTCTTGCTTGGATAGAGAGGCCTTCCGATGAATCTGGTAACTGGGGCAACCGGGCTGCTTGGCAGCCACATTGTGGAGAAGCTTGTCGAAATGGGCCAGCCGGTCCGCGCTTTGGTCAGGCCCGCCAGCGACATGCGATACCTGGACCAGTGGGGTGTCGAGAAGGCGTTCGGAGACATCACTGACCCGGCCAGTCTGAAACCGTCAATGGAAGGTGTCGAGTGCGTGTATCACGCGGCAGCCAAGGTAGGCGACTGGGGTCCGTGGCAGCAGTTTGTCGAGATATCCATCGATGGCACGCGCAACATGCTCCATGCGGCAAGAGATGCCAAGGTCAAACGCTTCCTTTACGTCAGCAGTATCTCCGCGTACGGGCATCCTAATGGGAAAGGTCTCGTTTTGGACGAGACGGCCCCGTTGGGAGTTGGGCTTTACAAGTGGAGTTACTACAGCAGAGCGAAGGCCCAGGCCGAGGAATTGGCATGGCAGTACCACCAGCGTGGCGACGTTTCCCTGACGGTGGTCAAACCGAGTTGGCTGTATGGAAGGAGGGACCGGGCCTCCATGAGGCGCCTGATAACGGCGATCCGAGCGGGCAAGGGCAAGCTGGTCGGAGACGGAAGCAACCGCCTCAACCTCGCCCACGCGGAGAACGTCGCCGAAGGCTGCATACTCGCAGCAGGAAGCGATCAGGCCGTTGGGCAGTCTTACAACATGGCCAGTGACGGCGACATTACCCAGAGCGAATATTTCAACAGGATTGCTGAGTGCATCGGTGCCGGTCCAGTAAGGAAAAAGGTCCCTTACGGAATCGCTCGTACAGCCGCATTCGCCATGGAGATGTTCGGACACGCTCTCAGGACCTCCAAGCCTCCCCTAGTTACCCGTTATGCGGTCTGGCTGATGGGAAGGCAGTGCTTCTTCTCTTCCGAGAAGGCCCGGGAACATCTAGGTTGGTCGCCTACGGTGAGCTATGACGAGGGGATACCCCGGGCCGTCGCGTGGTGTGTCAAGGAACTCGGCTGTTAGCAGAACGGTAAGCGGAGACGCTCGATCATTGCGGGATGAAACCTGGTCCTGAACGTTCCTAGAGAGAAGCTTCTATCTCTCGGATCAACAAATCCATGTTCAGAGGCTTGTTGAGGCAGATCCTGGCACCTGTTTCCAAGACTTTCTCGACGTTTTCATCGGTAGGGTAAGCCGTCATCGCCAGGACTTCGGCGGATTTGGTGGACTCCTGAGACTTGATCTGCCGACACACTTCCACACCGTCCATCCCGGGCATCCGCAGATCCAGTATGACGACGTCGGGTTGAAATGTTGCCACGATCGTTCCGCTCTTGAACCCGTCGTGGGCTTCGACCACCTCGAATTCCGGGTGTGCGCTGTTTATCGCCTTGGCTATGAGCTTGGTGATAGTCGGATTGTCGTCAACCACGAGAATTCTGACCGGGTCTGGGGTTAGACCTTCGGGAATGGGCATTTTGTGTGCGCGCAGGAAATAGACTAGGTCCTCGGTACGAACCCTGCGGTGACCGCCTGGGGTGCGATGAGCCTTCAGAAGACCTTGGTCTATCCAATTGGCCACCGACCCCGGATCAACATGAAGCATCTGAGCGATGGCGAACGTTGAGAGGATCTTGGCCATATCTGTAATCTACCCAACACGGGGCCCTTGTTCCGTGGCTTTCCACAGATGGCCCGAAGCAACCTGTAAATCCTACCAAATGCGGTGATGGGTACAACCCCAATATGATCAAAGATTAACAAGGTCTTCTGAGCGTCTTGCCTGGCTGTAGAACGACCCTTGCGGTTTGAAGGCGCCGGCAAGTGGGTAGATAATCTCGTTGTCATGCATCTGTTGGGAGCACTCCCCATTGCGGCGGCGTTGGGAATGGACGCGATGAGCGTTTCCATGGCGGTTGGCGTGCGCTGGCACGGCCCGAGGCAGAAATTCAGACTGGCGTGGCACATGGGACTATTCCAGTTCACAATGCCTTTGTTGGGTTGGCTGGCGGGGCGTCAACTGGCAGAGGCGTTGCGGACGGTCGGCTCTTACATAGCCGCCGCCATGGTGTTCGCTATTGGCCTTAAGATGTTTTACGAGGCCCTCAAGGCAGTGCCAGGAGAACTGGAGCAGCGAGGAGGTCAGGCGGTCACACAGGCACTTCACCTCAAGCGGAAAGACCCCACCCGAGGATGGTCGCTCGTGGTTCTGTCGGTTGCCACCAGTATCGACGCCCTCGTTGTAGGTTTCTCGCTGGGGCTGCGGAACCAAGGCGACATATGGCTTGCCAGTTTGGTGATTGGGCTGCTTGCCGGAATGATGTCACTTGCCGGAGTCGCCATCGGGAATAAGGCGGGCAAGGCTCTTGGCAGGCCCGCAGAAATGCTGGGGGCACTTGTACTAATGGTTCTGGGCGTGAACTTTCTATGGTTGTAGAGGTGACTGTTGCCGGTTAGTCTAGCGCGCCTGCGATTCTATAGGCTGGCCCGGACTGCGGGAACGACCGCAGCGATGTCCTGAGCCATCAGGCTTTCCAGCCCCGCGTCACGCCCAAGCACAGAGACCGGAACGTCGTCTTGAATCTTGCTACCGCGTACCCGCAGGCGCTTGTGTGAGTTGCTGGCCCCAGGCCTATTGAAAAGGTCGTAAGCATCCGAGACGCCCGAAATCTGTATCTGTTCGCTATTGGATCGTAGCGTGCGCACCTCGACGTTCGCGCGGAACTCTGCGCTTCCCGGAGCCACCGGCATGATCGAGACCTGCGCTTGGCGGAAAACCGTCTGGATTGTGCTCTCGGCGAGATCTCGGTTCTCGGCTGCATCCTTGCGCCAGAATTCTCCGAGATGCTTTCCTGTAACAGGCTTGGTTACGATCAATCCAGCACGGCGATCCTCGCTGTCAATCTCGAAGAGGTACTTTCGCAAAACTTGTCTACTTGCCTGCCAGACGGCTTCGAAGTTCTTCTGTTCGTTGGTCATTCTCGCGACGGGTCCAACAGGTGTGGTGTAGTGCGTGCAACCCCAGATAAGGACGGCGGGCGATAGAATAAGCATCAGCTTTGTGAGTCTGTTCATGGTCGTTTCCTTGTCACCTTCGCATCGGTGCTTAGAACCTTTGGCCAGCGGACACATTGTATCCTATTGTGCTTGTGGCTCAACCGTGAGGCTCATGCCGACCGCAAGCTGGCCTGCACGATGGCCCAGCATCGATGTCCTCAGCCCCGGCCTCCCGCCCCAAGGCCGGGGCGCCCTTTTGCGCATACCGGGGACTCTCCGCATGTGCCATGACTCAAGTATTGCCTATAATCTCATCTTGGCACAGGAAACAATGTCCGTGGATCCGGGGCAAAGGACATGCGTATAGCCGCCGGCAAGTACAGAGGCAGGAGACTGTTGTCGCCGCCTCGCGCAGGTATAACAAGGCCGATCACGGGCCTGGCCAAGAAATCCCTATTTGACATCCTTTCGCCGGTTCTGGAAGGGGCGACTATACTCGATCTCTACTGCGGGACCGGGACGCTTGGACTGGAGGCGATCTCACGAGGCGCATCTCGCTGCTTCTTCGCCGAGAGATCTGCCGGTGCGGTCGAGCGGCTGACAAGAAACATCAACGCCCTGAATGCTGTCGACCAATGCAGAATCTGGAGAGGCGATGTTGAGAGAAAACTCTCGTCCTGGCTTGCCCAGTTGAACTGCCTGCTTGACGTGATATTCGTCGATCCGCCATACCAGATGGTTCGTGAATGGGATTGGCGAAAGGTTCAAGGCAGTTTGTTTCGTCCACTGGCTGATAAGCTTTCAGCCGAAGGGCTGGTTGTCCTTCGATCATCCGGGGATGCCGAAGCACCCAAAGAGTTGGCAGGACTAGCTGAGTTGAGAGTAAAAACCTATGGCGGGATGACCATCACGATTTACTCGCCTTCCAAGAAAGCGGCTGACGTATGACAATGAAGGCCCCAGATTACCTTTACTTTGAAGCCGACAAGGTCGGCAAGCTCAGGAACCTTCGCCTGCATGTGAGGCAGGCGATGGAAGGCTTTATAACCGGGCTGCACCAAAGCCCGCACCGGGGGTTTTCGGCAGAATTCGCCGACCACAGGGAATATGCGCCCGGTGATGACTTGAGGCATCTGGATTGGGTCGCCTGGGCAAGGTCCGACCGTTACTTCCTCAAGCAGTACGAACAGCAGACCAACTTGCGGGCGCACATTCTGCTAGACGTAAGCGGCTCAATGAATTACCGACATGGTGACGGAATCACGAAGTTCCAGTATGGATGTTTGCTGGCCTCCTGCTTGAGTTACCTGATGTGCAGGCAACAGGACGTGGTGGGCTTGGTGGCCTTCGATGAGCGCGTCCGGTTCAACCTTCCGCCCGGTTCGAGCCCCGCCCATATGGACAGGATCTTCCGCTACCTGGAGCAGGCCGAGGCCGGACGCTCAACGTCGGTTGCTTCGACGTTCCACGATCTTGCAAGGACCATCGCCAAGCGTGGACTGGTGATCGTGATTTCCGACCTTTGTGACGAGCCATCAGACGTAATTAAGGCACTGCAGCATTTTGTGTTCAAAAAGCATCAGGTAATCGTGTTCCATGTCATGGATCCCTCAGAGCTTTCGCTGCCGTTCGGAGGGGTCCGCCGGTTCGTTGACATGGAGACCGGCCAGAGCTTGCAGATCGATGCCGACCGCATAAGGCAAGGCTATATCGAATCCCTTGGGGCATTCATCCAGACTTACAGGCGTCAATGCGCCGACCGCAACATCGAGTACGTCCTTACTACAACTGATGCCCCCTACGATCGCCTTCTTCTTGATTACCTGGCCAAGCGCAGGACATTGATGAAGAGATGATGCTTTCCTTGACCTTCGTGACTCCGCTGCTTCTGGCTGGCTTGGTGGCCGCTGCAATACCAGTTGCGCTTCATCTGCTGTCCCGGGTTCCTGCCCAAGCTGTTACCTTCCCAACCCTGCGATTCCTGAGGGAAAGCACCTTCAAAACAGCAAGGCGCCGGAAACTGCGGGACTTCGTGCTTCTTGCGACGAGGGTGATGCTGCTGGCCACGTTCGCCATTGCGGCATCCGAGCCGATCACCAGGCGATCTACGAGTTGGCTCGGAGGCGAACAAGACGCCGCGGTAATCGTCCTCGACAACAGCCTGTCCATGGCGTGCAAAAAAGGAAAGACCAGCCGGTTCTCTGCGGCAAAGACGCAGGCGATGGAATTGCTGACCGGGCCGGACAGACCTGAACTTGCCGCCCTGGTGACAACATGCCGATGCCGGGCGGATGAAGGCCTGACGGCGGGTCTTGGCTCGGTAAGAGCCGAGATGCGCAAGGCATCGATCGCCTACGGCAAGACCCAGTTGCTCCAGAAAGTGATCGCGGCCAGCAGAATGCTTGCGGGCCAGTCGCTTCCCCGGCAGAGCATATACATCTTTAGTGATCTGCAGCACAGCAGCTTCCAAAAGCTCATCGATGGCCTGAAAAGTGACGGCTTGGAAGACATCCGACTACTTCTTGTGAACGTTGCGGCTGGAGAAGAGATCGAAGATGTTTCCGTCAGACATATCTCCTTGTCCACACCGCCAATAGTCGGACGACCGGTCACAATCTCAGCGACGCTCTTCAACTCCTCGCCAGTGCCCCGCGTTGTGGGCGCGGCGCTGCTGCTGGACGGCCAAGCGGTAGGACGCCATATACGAACAACCCTTGCATCGGCAGGCAAACCGGGTAGTTCCACGGAGGTCTCATTCCACCATTGCTTCAACCGTCCCGGTTACGTCAAGGGGCAGGTGGTTATAGAAGGCCATGATGATCTGGCGGAGAACAACACCCGTCGCTTCGCCCTGCAAGTTGGCCCGAAAATCCTCGCCGTTGTCGTCTCGGGGCAGCCTCGGGCCAAGTATCCGACCGGGACTGGCCCGGGGGAAATGCTTCAACTGGCACTGGCTCCATACGAAGCGGGCGAAGTCGATTGGCCGGTTTCGCTGGTCTCGGTCGAGTCTGGCCAGCTTTCGGCCACAAGCCTGCGAAGTGCAAACATTGCTTTCTTCTGTGAGGTCAAGAGCTTCACGTCACAGCAGGCCGCCGCCATTGCTGAGTTTGTCTCACAAGGAGGTTCGGCAGTGTTCTTCCTCGGTAAGGGCGCAGACATTGCCGCATACAATCAGCTTCTCGGCGGATCACTGGAGGCCGGAGGATGTCTGCTTGACCTCAAGCTTACCGGTCCTGTCGGACAGGTAGGCCCCACAGCAGCTGCCACGACTCTGGGATCGGTCGATCTCGACCATGGGTACTTCTCAGGCCTCTACGACAACATGGAAGACTACCTCTCAGTTCGCGTTCAGCGCTACTTCCACATGTCTGCCCCATCCGAGCCGGTCAGGACTCTGATGACATTAGCCAATGGCGCCCCACTGCTTGTCGAGGGTCCGTTCAGGCAAGGCCGGACTGCACTGTTCGCGACAGGTAGTTCGCCGCAATGGTCCAACCTGCCTGCATCTAGCCTGTTCTTGCCTCTGGTTGTGCGGATGAGCCTGGCTTCGAGGAAAGCCAATCATTGGAACCAAACATACACCGCGGGGTCCACGGCGACTCTCCCTCTCGTGGGCGATTCACTTGCCCAGACTGGCGCGTCAGGCGTGATAGTTACCCCGCCTTCAGTCTCAGGCAAGGACCGGGCTGTGCTGGAGGTGCCGGCGAGAAGGTCTCCTAAAGGGTACGAGGCTGAATTCGGAAAAACAGACCGACCGGGCTTCTACACGTGGCATCTGGCGGACATGCCCGACGAGCGGGCAGGAGTATTTGCGGTCAATGCATGCGGGGATGAATATGAACTGGCGACAATGTCCAGCCAGGAGTTTCGAGACAAGCTGGCGGCAAAGGGCATCGAGAACGTGTTTGTCGGTGGCACGCTCGCTAAGGCGATTGCCCAAGCCTCGGATGCGGCCAAAGGACATAACTGGTGGGACGTCTTAGTCGCTGCTGCAATCTGCCTTCTGGTCCTGGAGATGATTCTGGCAGGCAGACGTCAAGGCAGAACGCCAGTGTCACTGACGACGGCGTCGACAAGGTGACGATGGACGTTTTTTTGAGGCCGCACTTAAGAGGCAAGCGTGTAACATCTTAACATGGCCAAACCTGCTGACAAAGCGACCGCTCTGTGGGTTATAAGACGCCTTCGCGGGGAGGGCTTCCAAGGCTTGCTTGCCGGCGGGTGCGTGCGCGACATGCTTCTGAAAGCTCGGTGTAGCGACTACGACGTGGCGACAGATGCTACCCCCCAACAGGTTGCCCGGCTCTTCCGGCGCGTGCTGCTGATCGGGGCTAAATTCGGCGTCGCGATGGTCATTTACAAAGGCAGGCAGGTGGAAGTTGCCACTTTCCGTAGCGACGTTTCGTACACGGACGGTCGAAGGCCTGATGCGGTACGCCTGGCCGACGCAAGGCAAGACGCACTGAGACGTGACTTCACCATAAACGGCATGTTCTACGACCCCTTCTCGGGCAAGCACGGAAAGCTCGTGGATTACGTGGGAGGCAGAAAGGACCTCGCCCGTAAGGTCCTTAGAACCATCGGTAGTGCTGACAGGCGCTTCGCCGAGGACTACCTGCGGATGATTCGCGCGGTCAGATTTGCCGTCAGGCTGGGCTTTACGATCGATCCGCGCACGGTCGCTGCCGTGCGACGCCACGCGCCCAAGATCAAGGCAATCAGCGGCGAAAGAATCTACGATGAACTGACCAAGATGTTAGGGCATCGTTCCGCCGCCCATGCGGCGAGCAAGCTTGCAGAACTGGGGCTGGCCCGACACATCTTCCCAGAAACGCTTGCGGACCGCGCGCTCTATGAAGCGGGCGTCGCCAGGATGGAGGTCCTTGCCAAGAGGAGAGAGTCTTCCCTAGCCTTGGGTGCCATGCTCTGCGAATTGCGGCCAGTGGAGATTCGGAAGATCGGCCGAAGATGGGGTGCCTCTAACGAGTTGAAAGATGAGTTTTGCTTCTATTCCAGGCATTTTGGCAGGTGGGTTAATGCTGAAACCATGCCCCTTTGTGATTTCAAACGCCTCATGGCGAGCCCGCACTTCGGCAGGCTTAAAGCCCTGTGGCGCGCCGAGGAGAAGCGGCAGACGGGCCTGCAGCGTCACAGCCGCCGCATAGCCCTGCGAATCAAGGCCATACCGACCCGCGAGATCGCACCGGACCCGCTTCTGACGGGCGACGACCTGATCAAGATGGGGCTGTCCGAAGGCCCCCTCCTGGGGCGCGTTCTTCGGCGGATATACGATGCACAACTCAATGAAGTGATATCGACAGAATACCAAGCGGCCAAGCTGGCCGAGGATCTCGCGGCTGACAGCTCAAAAAAGTAGCTTAACGTCGGCGGAACTCTACCCCTCAAATCGCTTGAGCATCAGGCAAGCGTTGTGTCCGCCAAAGCCGAAACTGTTAGAGAGCACCACTTCCAGCTTCTTTTCTCTAGGAGTGTTGGGAACGAAATCCAGGTCGAAGTCCTCGTCCGGATGCTCGAGATTCATGGTCGCCGGAATGATCCCTTCTTTAATGGCGAGCGCGCAGGCAATCATTTCCACCCCGCCCGAGGCACCCAGAAGATGGCCCACCGAACTCTTGGTGGAAGAGACCATCAGACCGTCAGTTGCGTAGTCGCCGAAAACCTTCTTGATGGCCTTGACCTCGGCGAGGTCGCCCAACTGCGTGCTGGTTCCGTGAGTATTGATGTAGTCCACCTGCTCAGGTTCGACTTCCGCGTCGGACATTGCTCGACGCATCGCCAGAATGGCGCCATTGCCTTCCGGATCAGGGGCGGTAATGTGGTAGCCATCCGCGCTGCATCCATAACCTACTAGCTCGGCGTAGATCTTCGCGCCGCGCTTGGCAGCCCGGGTCAACTCCTCTATGAAAATGCAGCCCGCGCCTTCGGCGAGCAGAAAGCCGTCTCGGTCCTTGTCGAAGGGTCTGGACGCATGGAGCGGGTCGTCATTGCGAGTTGATAGTCCCTTAAGGGCACAGAAGCTCGCCAAGCCTATGATGGTGACAGCCGCCTCCGAGCCTCCCGTTATGGCCATGTCTGCCTCGCCGCGTTGAACGACCTTCATCGCCTCTCCGATGGCGTTGGACGCCGAGGCGCATGCGGTTGCCACCGAGTAGTTTGGCCCCTGAAGGCCGAACAGGATCGATACGTTTCCCGATGCGGCGTTGCCCATCAATTTCGGTACAGTGAACGGGCTGACCTTCCTGGGACCTTTCTCAAGCAGTCGTTTGTGCTGGTCTTCAAGTTCCTGCAGTCCTCCGATTCCTGTACCAATGATAACGGCACAGCGGCTGCGATCCTCATTGTCGAAATCCAGCCCGCTGTCTCGGACGGCCTCGGCTGACGAAGCCACCGCGAACTTGGCGAACCGATCCATTCTCTTGGACTCGCGCGGATCAACAATATCGGAAGGTACCGCCTCCCAGTCCTGCACCTCGCCACCTATCTGGGAAGCAAAGGGCGAGGGGTCGAATCGGGCAATGCGACGAATGCCACTGGTTCCGGCGAGAAGCTCAGACCAGAACTCCTGGACATCATGGGCAATGGGGTTGACCGTACCCAGGCCCGTCAGCACGACGCGGCGCTTGGCCATCTAACGGTTTTCCTTCTTGCCGGGCTCAGGCCTTGTTGGAGTGTGATTTGATGTAGTCAATCGCCTGGCCGACGGTCTGGATCTTTTCGGCTTCCTCATCCGGGATGCTCAGCTCGAACTCGTCTTCGAACTCCATCACGAGTTCGACGGTATCGAGGCTGTCCGCATTGAGATCGTTAACAAAAGACGTCTCGCGAGTGACCTCGCTTTTGTCCACGCCCATCTGCTCAGCTACGATCTCGATTACCTTTCCTTCGGTGTCGTCGGGCACTTTCGTACCTCCCTGAAACTGGTTACAGTCCCTGAATTGTCTCAGTTCACTTACTGGCCGCGGTACTATAGCTTGGCCACCACATCCGTGCAACAACAACAAATTTAATCACGTATGCATCCCGCCATCAACGCTCAACACCTGCCCGGTGATATAGCCTGAAGCCTCGGAGGCAAGAAACGCTACCGCCTTGGCGACATCTTTTGGCATGCCAAACTGTTTCATTGGGATCAGTTCCAGCGCTATGTCCTTGGCCTGCTGCGGAAGCGCATCGGTCATCTCGGTCCTAATGAAGCCCGGAGCTATCGCGTTACATCGCACAGACTTGCGGGCGAGCTCTTTGGCGGTTGTTTTGGTCAGGCCTATCAGTCCTGCTTTGGAGGCAGCGTAGTTGGCTTGGCCACGGTTGCCTTCCAATCCGCTGAAACTCGCCATGTTTATGATCGATCCGGACTTCTGTCGGATCATGTATTTTGCCACTGCCCGCGTTCCTATGAAGGCGCTCTTGAGATTGACTTTCAGCACCAAGTCCCAGTCCCGGTCGTCCATGCGTATAAGCAGTTGGTCGCGCGTGATGCCGGCGTTGTTAACAAGTACATCAATCCGCCCGTTTGTCTCGGCCACTTCGTCTATCAGCTTCCCGAAGCCTTCGCTGTCGGTCACGTCCATTGCTCGCGTCTGAAGCTTGTCGCCCGGCTGGCCGAGTTGGTCGGGAAGCGCGGCAAGCAGGTCTTCCTGAAGGTCCACTGCCACCACCTTCATGTCCATTTCCAGTAGCTCTCGGGTGATCTCCAGGCCGATTCCCCGCCCCGCTCCAGTGACTATCGCGACCTTGTCGTTTTCAGCCATGTTCCTGTAGGTTCCTTCCAGGCTTGGTCCTAAGCGTCACCTTCCGGCATCCGGGCGAGTACCGGCAGCAATTTCTCCACCGAACTGCGGTCCTTCAGGCAGGTTACTCTCGTCTTGCGGTCTATCCGTCTCATAAGTCCGGCCAGGACTCTGCCCGGGCCGATCTCGTAGAACGTCTCAACTCCCTCTGCGAGAAGCATTTCCATGCTCTGCTGCCAGCGAACCGGGCTCACCAGTTGGGCAGTCAGTTTGTCCTTGATCTGGTGGGTTCCCCCGTAGGCCTGGGCGTCAACGTTGGCAACAACTGTCACGAGCAGTTCGTCGAAGTTGACCTCGTCGAGTTCTTCGGCGAAGGCTTCTGCCGCCGGGGCCATGATCTCGCTGTGGAATGCTCCGGCAACCTTAAGCGGGACACTTCCGCTGGCACCGTATTGTTCCGCTAGTTCCGCAGCCCGCTCGCACGCCTCAACGTGTCCTGAAAGAACGATTTGTCCGGGGCAGTTGAAATTGGCACAGGTAAGCAACTGCCCGTCACCAGCCGCTTCGCATAGTTGTTGGGCTTGCTCGGGTCCCAGGCCGATAACGCTAAGCATTGCCGAGGGCTGAGACGCCGCAGCCTGCTGCATGAGTTCGCCTCTCTTGGTAACCAGTTTGAGGCAAGGCTCGAAGTCAATCGCGCCAGCTGCGTAGAGCGCGGTGTATTCGCCCAGCGAAAGCCCCGCGACGAAGTCGGGCTCAATGGACTCCAATTGAACCGGCGACAGCAAATCATCCATCACGGCAAGCGTGGCTGCCGAAGCGGCGAATATTGCCGGCTGACCTACGTCGGTCCTGGCCAGTTGCTCTTCCGGCCCTTCGAAGCAGAGCCGCCTAAGTGGGATACCGGTAACCTCCTCGGCTTGATCGAATATGCGCCGCGCCGCGGGATAGGCCTCGTAGAGATCCTTGCCCATTCCCACGTGCTGGGCGCCTTGGCCGGGAAAAAGGTAGGCGGTCTTCATGTTCATTCGTTCCTATACTCTAAAGCTTTACTACCGCTCCGGCCCAAGTAAGACCAGCACCGAAGGCCACCATCATCAGCGTCGAGCCCTGGGCGACCTTGCCGTTTCTCCGCGCTTCTTCGAGAGCCAAAGGGATCGACGCCCCCGAGGTATTTCCGTAGCGGTCAATATTGATATAAAGTTTGTCCATAGGGAAGTGGAATTTCTCCGCTGCGGATTTGATGATCCGAACATTGACCTGGTGCGGGAGCACCAGATCAATATCATTCACCGTCAGCCCGCACTTGTCCATGCAGTCACCGATCAACCACTGCATCTTCTCGACAGCGAACCTGTAAACATCCCGTCCGCGCATCTTGATGAAGTGCAGCCCATCTTCCAGTGTTTCGGCTGATGCTGGGTTCTTCGATCCGCCCCCAGGCATGTGTATGAAGTCCCACCCCTCGCCATCGGCGTGCATGACGGTATACCTCACACCGAGATCGTTTTTCTCGGTGGCCTCAAGAATCACTGCTCCCGCACCGTCACCGAAGAGAATGCAACTTCCACGGTCAGTGAAGTCACTGAAGCGAGTGAGGGTGTCTCCCGCAACGACAAGTATTCGCTTGTACGTCCCGGTTGCTATGAACTGGTTGGCGATGGTCAGGCCATAGACGAACCCGCTGCACGCGGCCGAGACATCGAAGGCGGGCACGTCGGTCGCGCCCAGCTCCTTCTGGATAAAGCAGGCTGAGGAGGGAAGGATCATATCCGGCGAAACCGTCGCGCAGACTATCAGGTCCAGTTGGTCGGGTTCGATACCTGCGTCCGCCAGCGCCCGTCTGGAAGCCTCCACTGAAAGCGTAACGGTGGTTTCGCCGTCGGAGGCATGGTAGCGCTGCTTTATGCCCGTCCGTTTTGTGATCCACTCATCTGATGTATCCAGGAACTTCTCAAAGTCGAAGTTCGTCATCACTTTACTGGGCACTGAAGCCCCAATTCCGGTAATCGCGCCGTGTAACGCCATGCTCTTAACTGTCCTTCGACCCGGAAAGCAACTTGACTATAGTCTCGTTGACCTGGCGTTTGCTCAAGTCTATCGCACCCCGGACCGCGTTCTTTATACCTCTGTGGTCGCTGGCACCGTGGCAGATTATGCAGATCCCCCGCACGCCAAGAAGCGGAGCGCCCCCGTACTCGTTGTAATCGTACTTGTTCACTATCTCCCCGCCTGCCTGTTTCACCAAGCGAGCCATATCAGGCATCGCTTCGGCTACTTCTTTGAGTATTGCGGTGAGGACTCCTTCGGCCATACCCTCCATTAGCTTCAAAACGACGTTCCCAACGAATCCGTCCGTTACTACCACGTCACATACGCCGGTGAAGAGATCTCTTCCCTCAACGTTTCCGATGAAGTTAAGATTCTCTTCGGCCTTCATCAGTTCCCGGGCTCCTCTGACAAGCTCGTTGCCCTTCTGGTCTTCCTCCCCAATTGACAGGAGCCCAACTCGGGGGCTGGGGATGTCGCCGATGGCCTTCAGGTAAACGGATGCCATTATACCGTACTGATGGAGATGTTGGGGTCGGCAGTTTACGTTGGCACCGACGTCACAGATTGCCACCAAGCCCATGTAGGTAGGGGTGAGTATCGTTATCCCGGGGCGGTGAACGCCTGGAAGTCTTCTGAGTTGCATTTGGGCGGCCGCGACGTAAGCCCCGGTGTTTCCTGCCGAGATACATGCGTCCAACTCGCCGTCCTTGTGCATCTTTACGAGCACGGCCACCGAACTGTCGGGCTTGGACCGAAGCGCCTCCACTGGTGTCTCGTTCATGCCGATCATCTGTCCGGCATGACGGATCTCGATGTAGTCATGCCAGCCATCGTGTTCGGAGAGATTCGCCAAGAGCTCGGACTCGTCACCAACGAGCACGATCCGGTCGTCGGGCGACAGGAACTCCCTACAGGCCAAAGCGCCCGCGATCTCCTGCACCGGCGCCTGGTCTCCTCCCATGGCATCGATGCCTATTCGCATCGGTCAACTCTCCTTATCGACCTTGATGCTCAGCCCGGGCCGAACATACCCGCAGTTGCTGCAAGCTGCATGCGGCAGTTTGGGCGAGTTGCATTGCGGGCAGTCAGCATAGTTCACAGCACGCTTGGCGTGATGAGAGCGCCTGCTCCGCGTTTTGGATCTGCTGGTTTTCTTAACTGGAAGCATTGATTGTCACCTCAAGAATCAGCCTTCCGCTTCAACAAGCAGGAAGGCCCATTTCAGAACTCGCCTGTCAATTGTTTTTCGGTCGGAAACTAGATGTCTATTCCTGTTTTGTCAAGCAAAACTAAGTCAGCTTCTCCCTGGCATAGTCGGCTGCTCGGTTGAGCGCCTCTGAAAGCTTGCCGGGTTTCTTCCCGCCTGCCTGCGCCATCGTTGGCTTTCCGCCCCCGCTGCCATCTACGGTCTTTGCGATCTCTTTGACCCACTCGCCGGCGATCAGCTTGCCTGAGCGAGCCAGTTCTTTGGTAACCATTGCTATCAGGATAGCCTTGTCTGGAGAGGCCGAACCTATCATCGCAGCTGCAGCGCCTTTCTGTCGCAGTTGGTCGCACAGGTTGCGTATCTCCTTCGGGCCTGCATCGGGAAGCTGCCCGATCAGGATCTGGCCAGTATCGGATTCAATCGTCTGGTCAGGCTGAAACTTGTGTGCTCCCTTGCCCTTGGCGGGTTGCTTGCGGAGTTCCTTGAGCTCCTTCTGGATCGCCTCTATCCGTTGTGGAACATCCGCCGGACCAACGCGAAGGGCCCGGCTGGCAGCTCTGACAATTGAGTCAAGCTGGCGAACATGCTCCGCCGCTCCGCTGCCAGTAAGAGCAGTGATCCGCCTGATGCCCTTGGCGACGGCTTCCTCCGAGACGACCTTGAATAGACCAACCTGACTGGTGCGCTCAAGATGCGTTCCGCCGCATAACTCAACCGAGCGAATGGCTTTTTCGTCGGTCAGACCGCCTTTCCCACCCATGCAGATAACTCTGACCGGGTCAGGGTATTTCTCCCCGAACATGGCCCGCACGCCGGGGATTTTCTTGGCCTCAGCGATCGGCATTATCTTAGCCGTCACGTATTCGTCGGCAAGGACTCGCTCGTTGACCAGCCTCTCCACCTCTGAGAGTTGGTCAGGGGTGACGGCATGATTGTGCGTGAAGTCGAATCGCAGGCGATCCGGGGCCACCACGCTGCCGGCCTGGTTTACGTGGTTGCCCAACACCTGTCGCAGCGCCCAGTTCAGCAGATGAGTCGCGGTGTGGTTCCGCATTGTGTCGAAGCGTGAGTCATCGACAATGGCGGAAACTGGCTGGCCTATGGAGAGACTGCCTGAGTCGACCTTGCCGCCGTGAAGCACGCTGGAGCCCACGACGGAGGTGTTCGTAACAGCAAAGCTTCCGCCGTTAAAACTCAACTCACCACTATCGCCTACTTGCCCGCCCTGCTCACCGTAGAAGTTGGTCTTGTCCAGCACGATGGCGGCTTCGTCACCGACAGCTAGAATGCCTTTGTCGAGAAACTCCTCTCCTACTACCCATCCAAGAACTTCTGCTTCGATGGGCTGTAGAGAGTATTTCGCCGAGTCGTCCGTGTCAGGCAGACCGGCGATCTCCATTGCCTGGAACGCCTCGCCCGCCCCGCTCAGTTCACGGTGAGCGGCCATGGCGGACTCGTATCCAGGCAGATCGACGGTCATTCCTCGCTCCCGGGCCATCACCTGCGTCAGATCTACTGGAAAACCATAGGTCGCATAGAGGTCAAACGCGATCTCCCCGGGAAGTTCGCTCTTTCCGCTTTGTGAGAGCTGGTTAACCTGCTTCTGGAACAGGTCTATGCCTCGATCCAGCGTTCTGCCGAAGGAATCCTCTTCCTGAGTGATGGTTTCAGTCACGTATTGCTGTCGCTCGGGAAGTTCCGGGAAGGCATCCCCCATCAACTCAACTATGGTTGGCACGATCTCGACAAGGAATGGCCCGTCGATATTGAGATACTGCCTACCATACCGAGCAGCCCTTCGGAGGATACGCCGCAACACATATCCGCGACCCTCGTTTGACGGGATCACACCATCTGCTATCGCGAACGTCAGCGCTCTGGCGTGGTCTGCGACTACGCGACAGGCGACATCTGCTATGTCTTCTTCGGTCGCAACGTCGAACCTGTCGTCCAAGGCTGACTTCGCGCCGTATCGGTGGTCGGTTAGGGTCTCGATCTTTTCGATCAACGGTACCCACAGATCGGTCGCGTAGTTGCTTTTCTTGCCCTGAAGAACCTTTCCGATTCTCTCGAGACCCAGGCCTGTATCAACGTGATTGGATGGAAGGTTAGTCAGTTTGCCCCCTTGGCCTCGATTGAACTGGATGAAGACGAGGTTCCACAGCTCAATCACGCGGGGGGCGTCGGCGTTGACCAATTCCGCACCGGAAAGGTCGTCAGTGAGATCAATGTGGACCTCACTGCAAGGCCCGCATGGCCCAGTCGGACCCATTTCCCAAAAGTTGTCCTTCTTGCCGTAGCGAAGGATATGCGTCGGATCAATGTCGGTGGCTTCTGCCCAGAGTCTCTCGGCCTCGACGTCAGGTTCCAGACCCTCCGCTTCGTCTCCACCGAAAACGGTCGCATACAGCCGCTGTTTCTCCAGACCCCATACCTCCGTCAGGAGTTCCCATGCCCAACAGATTGCTTCTTTCTTGAAGTAGTCGCCAAAGCTCCAGTTGCCGAGCATTTCGAAGAAAGTGTGGTGATAGACGTCGTGTCCGACGTCCTCCAAGTCGTTGTGCTTTCCTCCCGCGCGGATGCATTTCTGGCTGTTGGCTGCGCGAACATAGCCACGCGTCTGCTTTCCGAGAAAGATGTCTTTGAACTGGTTCATTCCGGCGTTGGCGAACAACAACGTCGGGTCCTCAGCTGGCAACAGCGGGCTAGACGGCACAAACGTGTGTCCGCGCTGCTCGAAAAACGCTATGAATTCGGCCCGGAGTTCTTTGCAGCTCTTCATTGCTTTGTCCAGCGCCTATATACGCGCCGTATCGGGAGGATGCAAAAGATCAAGAATTGTAACGTAGGTAAGCGATTTCGCCAAGAGAGATTATCAGCCCAGCTGCGCAACGGCAAGCAGCGGCCACTGGCGACGCGAGGGGCTAGCCACAATTCTCTTCCAAATCCTTTAGTGCACGGCGGTTAGCGAGCTTCGCGACACTGCCCATCCTGTCCAGGATCAGCCGCCCCTCGATGTGATCCGTCTCGTGCTGGAAGATCCTGGCAAGCAGTCCCTCGCCGGTTTGCTCGAACCGCTCGCCGGACAGGTCGCTGGCCTGAATAGTAACCACATTGGCTCTCTTGATCTTACACGAGACACCCGGTACGGAGAGGCAACCCTCTTCGTCCTCCTGGCTGCCTTCGGCGGAGAGAATCTCGGGGTTGATATAGACCTGCCGATCGTCCTGCTCAAACGTGGGGGAAGCGACGAATAGCCGTATGTTAAGACCTACCTGCGGCGCAGCCAAGCCAACGCCCCGGGCCTGGAACATCAACTCGAACATCTTGTCAACCAGACGCTTGAGTGAGTCATCGATCTTCTCGATAGGAGCTGATTTCAGAGCCAAGCGGGGGTCCGGGTACGCGATAACTGCAAGGCGGTCCATATCCGTTTGAGTTACGCCGTCTCCAAGTTCTTCCGAGCACATCGCTTCATTTTATCGCCATGGGCCGACGTCGCTCAAGGCGCGATCGCGCGATCTATGAAGATTTGACTGATGGCTGACCCACGCTATAATTGGCTTCGCTGAATCTGAAGCTGCAGGTCGCCGACCAGGTTCATTGCCGACTCTCGTGTCCGTTGTGAGCCTGGTCCGCGGCCTGATCCGAAAGGTAGTGCGGCGTGGATCAGGATACTCTTAAGAAGTGTCAGGAAATAGTCGGATATCGCTTTGAGGATGAGGGGCTGCTGAATCTCGCGCTGACGCATGCGTCGGTTTCGGCCAGCAGGGCTGAAAGCAACGAACGCCTAGAGTTCCTCGGCGACGCCGTCCTAGCAATCGTCGTCTGCCAAGAACTCTACGAGCACGGTGACGAACTTCTGGAAGGGGAAATGACAAAGATAAAGTCTTCGGTCGTCTCGGGACAAACGTGTGCTAAGGTATGTGACAACATGCAGATAGCAAAGTTAGCCAAGGTCAGCAAGGGAGTGGCCGCAAGCGGTGGCCCGCCGCAGTCAGTCAGCGCGGCCCTGTTCGAAGCGGTGATCGGGGCGATATACCTTGATGGTGGTTTGGGTGCGGCAAAGCGGTTCGTTCTGACACACGTTCGCCCCTACTTGGACGAGGCTATGGCGACTGTTCACCAGGACAATTACAAGTCCATGTTGCAGCAGCATTCCCAACGGAGGTGGGGTAAGACGCCCCAATACCTGCTGCTGGACGAAAAGGGGCCGGACCATAGCAAGGCCTTCGAAACGGCAGTTGCTATAAACGGGGCGCACTTCCCGAGTGCGTGGGGCAGGACGAAGAAAGAGGCTGAGCAAGAAGCTGCCAAGTTGGCCTTGGCGGAACTGGGCTTGCTAGACAACGACGCGAAGTAACGGGCCGTTTCCAAGCTATGCAACAAGATCGGGTTTGGAGCCAGTTCCGGCCGTTCGTTGGCCGTTTATTGTGCACTTCATGCCGTTTCGTGCCTTTTTTGCCTCATTTATGTGCAAAACCGGTAGTTTTATGGCCCAAATCGTCACAAAACGGCCAAAAACTGGCGCATAGTGGCGGATTTGAGCGAATTCGGCCCGTTTCCTGCGTTATTGTTCCCACAAGAGTTGCCTTGCCTCAGGCGAGGCTCCTTGTGAGTAGCGAATCTTGGTGAAGGAGTCTTCCATGCTTGAGGCCAGCCGGGATAGCGGCCTGGGGCTGACCAGCAAGAACACGTCGGCGACGCGGGGCGAATACCATCGAATGGCCAAAATATTGGCGCAACTTCTTGCTCCAGGCCGATAGCCAGTATAGAGTAGGCGCGCCTCGGGACGGCCGAGAGCATTTCCTGTTGTTCTTCGATTCGCGTTTGACTCAAGAACAGGGCTCACCATGATCGGATCACGGACGATCAAGACGCTTATCGCGCTGTTGGCCTCGATGAGTATCGGGGCCTTTGTCCTTATTGCTCTGGAGACTGCTCCGGCCAGGGCACGTTCCGAACAGCTTGCGGCGCTGATAGCGCCCGGTGACGGCGTTTCAGCAGCGTTGCATGACACTGCCGTCCCGCTTCAGCCCGTGAAGTGGCGCGCAGTGGTTGTGCATACTTCGGCCGAAGGAAGCGGAATACCCTCACGCTGCCACTTTGTGCTCTCGCCTAACGGTCTGGTCAGTTGCACGGACCTCTGGAAGAGGCAAATGAGAGGCAATCATGTCTATGTGCCAGGCAGAGACTTCAACGCTGACAGCGTCGGCGTATGCGTAGTGGGGGACTTCTCTTCGACTGGAACACGCATCTCACAAAAACAATTCGACGGTTTGGTGGGTCTGATCGGGTCGCTGCAAAAGACACTCCGCATTCCCGCCGAACGCGTGTATCTGCATCGCGATTTGGATGCTCGCAGCAATTCGCCCGGCCAGGGATTCCCGGCGAACGCGTTTAACGCAAGTCTGGTGACCAACTTCAAGTGAGTTTTTACTGGGCTTGTCGCAAGGGTAACGGTCTTCAGCCGCCAAGAACAAAGTGGCCTTTACGCACTGAGAAGTAATCATTTCCTGAGAAGACCAGGGCGAATTCCGTACCGTCGGGTCCGATCCACTTGGTGGGAACGACTGCAGTTTCTCCCGGACCGGTGTCCCAGTGCTCAGTGTAGTAAACCGTTCGCCAAGGTCCCCAGGGCTCGGGCGCCTCGTACATGGCGAAGCCCCCTCCGAACCGTGTCTCGCTTGCTTCGGGGGCGTTGGTCAACTGTTGCCAGAGGATATACCTTCCGAGCGGCGCGTTGTAATGGACGGAGTTGCGACTGCACCTGCCGGCATGTTCGAAGACCGCGACTGCATCGCCGCGATCTGACGACCAAAGGGGCAAGCCAGACTCATTCATCCCCGACAGGAAATGGTATGCTTGTTTTTCTCGGATGCAGTACGCAGGTACTCGCAACAGCAGCATGCGATCGGCTCCGACATACGCGCTGGGATGGTCTGGGGAGTAGACATATACGTACTCATCTCGGGCGCCGGAGTAGTCCCTGCCGAAGTTAAGGAACGTGCAGTATCCGAGTTCTTTGAAGGTCCAGTCAGCCCAGGTCCACGTCTCGGCGTGGTCGTCGCTCCAGGCGAGTTGCGATTGCTCGCCCTTACGGTTGGCGTTCCTGGCCCACATGTAGAGCACACCCTTGACCATGAGCAGTCCCGAGCCCTTCTTCCCGACGGCGCCGTTTCCGAGGTCCTCTCCGGTACCGCTGCGAATGTTCTCGCCGACGAAGTCGTCTGGTCCGCCGGAGATGCGTGCAAAACCCAGGCTCATCTTCTCTGGGGCCTGGTTGGTTTCGAATCCGACACCGTCCGCCCATGTGCAGTAGATGTTGTCATCGTCGCCCCAAGTCACCGGCCAGGTGTCGCTGTCCCACGCGTCGCGTCTGATGCTCTCAGCAGGAGCCCAGTCAATCCCGCATATGGTTTCGCTGCGTGGATGGGGTGGAAGGTACGCCGCCATCAGGGGCTCGACCAGATGCTTGCCCATCCCGTCCCAGATATCTCTGCCGATGAGTGAGCCATTGCGGACGACGATGGTCTCGAGATGCGGGATCACCAGTAGGATTTGCGCTGCGGCCCCGGCAGCGTAGAAGGAGTTCCGGGGTATCGCGCTATAAGCCCGCGGGCGATGCGTCCACCAGCTCAGACCAGAGACATGCCCATATCCCGAGCCGTGCTTGGTTGCCGGACAGACTGCTCGATCGACTATCTCTGCCGAGATTAGCTGCCGGCCGTCCCAGTCCCCGCGGTGCATCATAAGCCTTCCGATTCTCGCTACTGCCCTGGCGGTGAAGTTGCCCCCTCCCCAACTTGCCACAAGCGACAGACCATCCACTTCGTAGGTCTGACCGTATCCTACGCTCCAATCTTCGTCGGCGATTCCGATCGCTTTGAACAGCCGCTCCGCCAGCAGCGTTCGAATGTCCTTGTGAGGCCCATTGCGAATTGCGGCGGTCACTACCCAGGCGAGCATCGCGATTCCTGTGTTGCTGTAGGCAAACTCGCTTCCAGGCTCGAAGATAACCGGCGCGCTATCGCGAGCTATGGTGAAAGGGTCGGGCTGCCTCCGCCAGAAATCGCCCTTCCATCCTGGAAGCTCCATGTGGTGGTCGTTCAATGACTTGCCGCCGGCCAGTATAGAGTCACGTTCCTCTTTGGACAGTTCGGCGTCTTCGATTCCGGAAGTATGCGTTGCCAGATGGGCGATTTTGATCCTGCTCTTGAGCACATCGTCCGCCCAGGAAGGGACAAACTTGCATGCATGATCTTCGGGCGAGATGAGCCCGTCATCCATGGCGAGCATAAGGCTCAGCCCCCCCACAATCGCCTTTGCCATCGAAGCCGTGTAGTGCTTGCTGTTCGGGCCGTGTCCCTCGGCGTACCATTCACACACGATGTGGTCGTCTTGGGCGACCAGCAGCGCCTTGGTTCCGCGCTCGGCAAGTCCGGCCCGCATCACCTCTAAGGCTTCGGACGACATCTGTCGATCTTCCGGATCGGATGCTTCCCAGTCGAATTGCTCATTGGACATTGCGGTGGTCCTCCAGCCTGGCTGGGCTCATCAATTCGTCTGCCACTCGATCAAGATTTCATGCTCCGGTCCTGTCACGCCCGCGAGATTGACGGACCGGAACAAGAAGCGGTTCTGCTTGTCCTTGCCAAGGGTAGGCGCAACCGTCTCCTCGCAGTCGGCCCAGTCACCGTCGCCTCGCTTAATCTGGTAGGTCTTGAAGTTTGGCGTGAAGGAACTCAGCCGGACGGACGCCTCGATACCGGAGATCTTCACGCGGGAGCTTATCACGTTGGGCGTCCAGTCGAACCAGTCGCGATTCGGCAGCGCCACAAACAGTCCTGGCCCGTAGGCCCAGTGCTTCTTGCCCGTATAATACCAGGTGTTCTCCTTCCAGAACTTGTCCATCCAGACCCAGTATGTACTGCATGGAGCGGCGGGAAACGCCGTGAACCTGTTTGTGTTCATATCCCATGCTACGAAAGTGTAGCAGTTAACATCCGGGCCGAACGGCTCGGAGTACTCCGGCAAGGACTGGTCCGTACCTTCCGGGACGGCGCGCTTGACGGACTTCCCCCCGTCTTTGACCACCTCGTCATGTATCTCCAGCGCCGAAAGCGGCAAGCCATCTTTCGTGAAGTGCTGGTTGTACTTGGCGTCGATCATCACCCACTTTGACAGCTTGTTGACCCAGACTTCATTGGTGGCGTGGGCCTCATCGGTCTTTCTGCCCGGAGAGCAGTAGACCCGCCGCGATACGTATCCACAACTGTTGAGGGCGGCGTTGAGCACGATGCAGAAGTGCCCGCAGTGGAACTTCCCCCCTGCCCGTGCCGCTTCCATGATCGCGAACGCATCACCGCGCGTCTTGGTGGGGTTTCTGTTCTCGATCTGTATGCTGGACTTGACCCACTGGCGAATGGCGAGTATCGCCTGCCAATCGTCTTCGCATCCGGAGATGACCTCGTCGAGTTTGTATCGCTTGCGAAACTCCGCGCAGCGAGGGCTTCGCAGGTCCTCGTAGGCCATGAAGATCTCGTTGCCGCGATAGACAGGGTTGGCGACTTCCTTCTGAACGAACTTGCCTTCGGCCTGGGCGGTTGCCGTTGTGGACAACAGAAGCCCAGCCGTCAGACAGACGGCTGCTATGTGGATGCCGATCATAGTAATGGTCTCCGCATTATCTGGAGGTGCAAAGCCACTTGGCCCACCTCTGACCATCATTAGACGGTCAGATGGCGCGGCATTTCAAGAAAGCTCGCCTTGATGGCTCCTTGGCTGAAGCTGTTTATTCTATGCAAAATGTCAGCATATGGGCGACTTTCACAAGAGCAGGAATTGGTTCTGGATACGTATCGGTATCTACCTTCTTGATTTCGCGGTTCACCTCGCATCGGCGGGACAGGCGAGAAGAGTCTGGTCTTTCGAGGATGGACGCATCCCATTGTTTCCGCTGTGCGGAACAGCAGTGGTTGTCCTGCTGCTCCCGCTGCTGGTCGTTGGGGGAGTCCTGCTTTGGGGTACTCGCCCGATAGCCGACCGGCAGTGGTCGCGTCCCAGCCACTATGCCAATCCGGGCACCATGCGGAATCCGTTGTTTCCGCTAAACTTCATCGGGTACGTCTGCATCGCGATGGGAGCGGGCGGAGCAATCTCGTCGATCTGGAACGGCATCCATGCAAGCATTCACGGCACCTTGAACATCCTCGCCGGCATGAGCGTTCTGCTGGGCGTCCGGCTTGGCATGAAGCTCTGCAAGAGCAGGATCGCAGCGGCATCTGCGTAAGGCAGTTTCGCAAGGCGCTGGCCTAAAATGACAATCCCCTACGACATCGTCACCGCGCTGAACATCTCCTGGCTGATATTCGCGCGAATCCCCGCAGTGGATGTCATCCGCGACTGGCTGGGGGGATGTCCAGGCCCCCACCGGCGCCATGGCCCCCCTTGCTGGGCTGTGAAGTAGCCTTAGCCACGCAAGATGAGTCGGGATGACCACCTGTCCCCTCCGGATGCGACCCGCCAATCGCTAAGCACACAAGGCTACTGCCTGATGCTTTCCTTTCTGCATTTTCTTCTCAGCAGAGCAACGCACAGAAGAGCGGCCAGCGCAGTGGGAACTGCCACTAGTGCCACTATCTTTGCCGTCGGGCGAGCCGAGCCACCGTCCTGCAATCCCGCAGAACTATCTTCGACCGCTGGACCAGGTGCGACTTCAGGGCCATCATCCGCAACGGCCGGATCAAGCCTGATCTGGGGAGGCGCAGATGCATCCTCTACGGAGGCCATAAGCGCATCCATCATCTCACGGTCTTGCTCAGCAAGCTTCCCCTCAATATTCCGGATGAATGCTTCAACACTTGGATAAGCATCGCTCTTGGCCCGTACGATCCGGAAATGCCGCAGCGCTTCTGGCAGATTCCCCAACCCGTAATGGCATTGAGCCATCGTGCGATGGTATTCGGCGACGCGGCCTGACGGGATCTCATCATCCTCGGCAACCTGCGCCAGGTAAGCCATCGCCTCTGAGTATCTCTGCGCATGGCAGAGACGATTGGCGAGGCCCTGAATTGAGTAGCGATACTGCGGGTGTGTCTTGTCCCCGCATCGCTCGAACGCGGCTACAAGTTCGTCGAGATCCCATGTTCCCTTCTCCTTCATCCTTATCGACGTATATGTGGCGGCGTATGGACCATCGCTATGGTGCTCTAGATACTCGTCCATCGCGTTCATTCTGCTGCGTCTGCCTTCCTCGGTCTGCACCGTGGAATAAAGCCCGATGACCGTCCTCTGCAACTGTTCCGGAGGCGTCATGTGCGAAGCCTGCCAGACAGGCAGATCCACATCTTCGAAATGCCCTTGTGTATTCCGACGTTTTGTCGTTCGAGAACACACAAGCTCTTGTTCACGAAGCAGAAACACCCTTCGGGCCTCTTGAAGAGCCTGGGCCGCAACTGTTGCCGACATCCCGCACCGCTGCCCGGTATTCGCATAGTTCACACAGTTCTGGTGCCACTCCACAGCCCGGGAAAGCGGCAAGTCCCGTCCGCCTTGCAAGGCCTCCTTCTCCAAGGCCCTGTAGATAGCGCACATCCTGCTATGGGATTCCTGCGAGGCCGAGAGCACTTGTTCGGATGCTTGTGGAGACTGGGAGAGTATCCAGTCGAGCGCCCGAAACGCCGCCGACTCAGCCTTCCACTTGGTCTCCAACGACGTGGCCTCTGAATGCTCCGCTCTGAACGCAGAGACGATGTTGTACGCCTGGTCGTACTGTCCGGCAGATACAAATTCTGAGACGCGATTGTAGAGCTCGACGTATGCACCGATGGGCAAAGGGGCACAGTAGGCTGTTGTCGAGAGAAGCAAGATGACCCCGCCATCGAACGCTAGTATTCGCCACACACGTCTCATTTCTGCGTCTCCTGTAATCCCTGGAACGTCTCTCCCGTCTTCCGCCAACGTCACTCCGCCGGGCCAGAAAGCGACGAGGGCCTGGCAATACTGGTATCAGACCAGACGGCCCTCGTCAAACCAACAGCCCAAAGGCAATCCGGCAATCGAGGGCCCACTGTGGTGTCCAGCCTGATTGCGGTGCCTCCTGCTTCGGGTTGACTGCCTGACTGATACTCCGCGGTGGCCAAGCAACCAAACCGAACCCAGACTACTCCAAACTAGCTCCGTGCAGCTGCACATCTGTCTGCTCAGAGTCCGAGCCTGAGATGGCCCTATCTTCGGGTATCGTTCAGTACCCAACAGACGATCCATTCTTGGGTAGGGTTCGACCCGGCCGTCTGAAGCAAGTTCCGCTTGAGAACGGTTTTTGCTTCATCTCTACTGTGGGTCTTGCAGATACTGGATCATGCTGCTCTTCTGCCCATTGGCGCTCTTGGCCTCTTGCGTCCACTCATACGTATACGTGGTCGCAAAGCACGGGTCACCCTCGCAATCCAAGTTCTGGCAAACCATCCAACACAAGGTGGTCTTCTTCATGCGATATGACGCCGATGCTTTAACACCATAGACAGCAGCAGTGACAGTGAGCGTCTCCCCGGGGCCGAGGGTAACTGGGGTACTGTTGAACGTAGTCCCGATCGAGCTGCCCTGAATCACCGAGTAGCTTCCGCCTACCTGAAAACTGCCAGTGTAAGACACCGAGCCTTTCACGAACCCAAAAGACGCCTCCGCAGCCGCGGTGGCCTCGCCCCCAACGCACGCAGTAGCGCCTATCTCTTTGTTCTCATACTCGTTGTAACTCAGCGATATTGTTCCCGCCGGACAAAACACAGAACCGCAACCATTGTTGGGATAGCTACCCCCAATAAGGTCCTTTATCCAGGCATTGTCATCAATGGTGGACGCCACGAACTCTACGGGCTCCTCCGTGGGATAATCGCCACCAACATGGACAGTGCTGGTCGATGCGCAGGAGGGACACTCAACTCCGGCATAGTGGCCAGGCACAGGTATTGGGCAAATCTCCAAGGCCAATACATTATTGGCTAACGCCAAGCTGACCACAACAAAGGCCACGATGGTAAAACCTCTTCGCCTCAACATAGCATCACCCTTTCATTCAAAGCGCCCTGCGATACTGTGCCCCGCCAAGACAACGGCGCAGGCCCAGAACTCTAGCCGCCAGAGCTTCATCGACCCTAGCGTAGCCTACATTGCCCGCAATTCTACCCCCCCCCATGCCGTCAAGGCAAAAACAGGCCATTGCTCGTTCTGTAGGGGCAGCGATGTCTGACGTGGCCTGCAACCGGGCGGTCGCGGGCAGGGAGCAGAACGCAGCAATGGGGAAAAGTCCTGGCATCGGTCGCGTTGGTGCGTTATCTGTCCTGTCGGTATCGTTTACGGGAACTGGCAAGTCGTCACCATCAGAGGAAGGGAACGAAGATGCCGGAATTCGGAACGCCTTTTGCGGGCATGGCGCAGGACCGCAAGCTGACCGACAGCGAGTTAGTCCGGGCCATAAGGTTCATGGTCGCCGCCGAGTACGAGGCCGTGCAGCTTTACATGCAGCTCGCCGAGTCCACCACGAACAAGCTGGCAATCGAGGTGCTCAAGGACATCGCCGACGAGGAGCGCGTCCACGCCGGCGAGTTCCTCAGACTCCTCAAGGAACTGGCCCCCGATGAGGAGAAGTTCTACGCCGAAGGCGCCGAAGAGGTGGCCGAGGAGATAGACAAGCTCAAGGGCAAGGGCTAATGAAGCATCGACGATGGCTGATGGTCACGGCGGCGGTTCTGATCGCGCTGTCGGCGGGGCTGTACGCCGCGCACTTCGCGATCTTCGGGGACGCCCATCACATATTCATCTACCTCTTGGGCGACATCGCCTTCGTTCCGCTGGAGGTATTGCTTGTCGTTCTGGTGATCGAGCGGCTTATATCGCGCCACGAACGCCGGAAGGTCCTGCGGAAGATGAACATGCTCGTAGGAACGTTCTTCAGCGAGGTGGGCACGGAACTACTGGGCAAGCTTACTGAAGGGCTGGCCAACAAGGCCGAGGTCCGTCCGCGGATAGCCGTGGAGCCCGGCTGGGGTACCCGGCAATATCGACAAGCGCTCAGGTCTGCGGGCGCGCTGAAGTATCGCTTCGACGCACGCTCCATGGACCTTGCGGGGTTGCGAGACTTCCTGGCGGGAAAGAGGGACATACTCCTGCTCTTGCTGGCGAATCCCAATCTCCTGGAGCACGACAGGTTCACGGATCTGCTGTGGGCGGTATTCCACCTCCAGGAGGAGTTGTCGGCCAGGCAGTCGCTCGACGGCGTCCCGGACAGCGACGCCGATCACCTGGCTGGAGACATCCAGAGGGTTTACTCGCGGCTGACGGTCGAGTGGCTTCACTATTGCGGGCATTTGCAGGTTGCGTATCCGTACATCTTCTCGATTGTCGCCAGGACGCATCCCCTGCAGGACAACCCGGACCCGACGGTCTCTTAGGGCGGACAGCCCGTTGGCCGAAATGGATTGACAGCCCGGCGGGGCAGGAATACACTCTTCGTCCTGCCTGAGGCAGGCGCGGCCTGTATGGCGCCGCTGGTCCGCGATGGCGAGCGTAACTTGCCCGCTTGCGAAAGGCATCAGCGACGTAAGGCCCCGCGAGCCGGTTGTGGCTGCGGGGTAGTTCGGGGCCGCGATTTTGATCGTTCCAGATGGAATCGGAGAGCATCCATGGCCACCAAGCACAAGTTTGTCTATTTCTTCGGCGGCGGGAAAGCCGAAGGCCGCACCGACATGAAGGAACTGCTGGGAGGGAAAGGCGCCAACCTCGCGGAGATGTCTTCTCTCGGCCTGCCTGTCCCAGCCGGGTTTACAATCACCACCCAAGTCTGCGAGTTGTACTACAAGCTCGGAAGGAAGTACCCAGCCGGCCTGAGCGGCGAAGTCAAAGCGAACATCGCCAAGCTTGAGAAGGTCAGCGGAAAGACATTTGGCAGCGGTCCCAATCCGCTTCTCGTCTCGGTTCGATCCGGTGCGGCAGTGTCCATGCCGGGAATGATGGACACCGTGCTCAATCTCGGCCTGAACGACAAAACCATCCAGGCCATGATCGACCTGACCGGAAACGAGCGCTTCGTGTGGGATTCATACAGGCGCTTCATGCAGATGTTCGGGGACGTCGTGCTCGGGATGGAACACCACGATTTCGAAACGGCGCTGGACGGCGTGAAAAAACGCCGCAAGGCCAAGCTCGACACCGACTTGGACGTGGCCGGACTGAAAGAGGTCGTCGCTGAATACAAGAAGGTCTATCGGAAGGCCCGGAAGGCCTTCCCGCAGGATGCGTACAAGCAGCTCCAGGCAGCCATCGACGCGGTGTTCGGCTCGTGGAACAACCCTCGGGCGATACGCTATCGCGAGCTCAACGACATTCGCGGGCTTCTCGGCACTGCCGTGAACGTGCAGATGATGGTCTTCGGGAACATGGGCGACGACTGCGGGACGGGCGTCGCCTTCACGCGCGACCCCGCCAGCGGGGCCAACAAGTTCTATGGCGAATTCCTGATGAACGCCCAGGGCGAAGATGTCGTCGCGGGAATCCGCACCCCCGAGCCGATCAATCGCTTGCCCCGGCACAACAAGAAAGCCTACCAGCAGCTCCTGCGAATCCGGGCCAGGCTCGAAAAACACTACAAAGACATGCAGGACATCGAGTTCACCATCGAAAAGGGCAAACTTTACATGCTCCAGACCCGCACGGGCAAGCGGACCGCCTCGGCAGCGGTCAAAATCGCCATCGACATGATGCGCGAACGCCTGATAACCGAGACCGACGCCGTCCTACGCGTCGATCCGAAGTCGCTCGATCAACTGCTGCATCCGACTTTCGACCCGAAGGGAGAAGCCGACGCCAAACAGATTGGCAAGGGCCTCCCCGCAAGCCCTGGCGCCGCTGCCGGGCAGATCGTCTTTCAGGCACACGAAGCCGAGGAGATGGCCACCGTCGGCCAGGCGGTCATACTCGTTCGCATCGAGACAAGCCCTGAAGATATCGGAGGGATGGACGCAGCCAAGGGAATCCTGACCCAGCGCGGTGGGATGACCTCCCACGCAGCCGTCGTCGCCCGCGGAATGGGCAAGTGCTGCGTAGCCGGATGCGGTGAGCTCATCATCGACTACAGCGCCAAGAGCATGATCGCCGCCGGGAAGAAGTACAAACAGGGCGACTGGATCAGTCTGAACGGCTCGACCGGGACCGTCTATGCCGGAAAGGTTCCGACCGTCGATCCGAAGCTGACCGGCCCGTTCGGGCAGATCATGGCGCTGGCCGACAAGCACCGCGTGCTGGGCGTTCGCACCAACGCGGACACGCCGCACGATACCGCGGTCGCCGTCAAGTTCGGTGCCGAGGGCATCGGCCTGACCCGTACAGAGCACATGTTCTTCGAAGGCGACAGAATTGTCTCGATGCGGAAGATGATCCTCGCAGAGGACGAAGCCGGACGTCAGAAGGCACTCAAGGAACTGCTTCCGCTCCAGAGGAAAGACTTCATCGGCATCTTCAAGGCCTTGAAGGGCAGGCCCGCGACAATTCGCTTCCTCGATCCGCCGCTGCATGAGTTCGTTCCGCATGACCAGAAGGGCCAGCGCGAGATGGCCCGCGCGATGGGCGTCCCCGTCAAACAGATCGCCGAGAAGGTCGAGTCGCTGCACGAGTTCAACCCGATGCTCGGTCATCGAGGCTGCCGGTTGGGCATCTTCTATCCCGAGATTACCGAAATGCAGACCCGGGCAGTCGTCGAAGCCGCCTGCGCTGTTCCGGGCACCAAGGCGGAGATCATGATCCCGCTGGTAGGCAACGTCAAAGAGCTGGCCAATCAGAAGCGGATCGTCCTGGACGTTATCGAACAGGTCAAGTCGAAGCGCAAAGGCCGCAAGATGCCCGAGATCAAGATCGGCACTATGATCGAGGTCCCGCGCGGAGCGGTTACCGCCGACCAGATCGCCGCCGAGGCGGAGTTCTTCAGCTTCGGGACAAACGACCTGACGCAGATGGGCTGCGGATTCAGCCGCGATGACGCCGGAAAATTCCTCAAGCACTACGTCGCCGAAGGCATCTACGATCAGGACCCGTTCCAGTCGCTCGATCGCGACGGCGTGGGCGAACTGGTGCGCATCGCCGCCGAGAAAGGCCGCAAGGCCCGACCGGGCCTGAAGCTCGGAATCTGCGGCGAACACGGCGGCGACCCGTCCAGCATCGAGTTCTGCCACCTTGTCGGCCTGAACTACGTCTCCTGCTCGCCTTACCGCGTGCCCGTCGCCCGCCTGGCCGCAGCACAGGCAGCCATCAGGTTCCCCAAGAAGGCGAAGAGGGCCGCCAAGAAGTCCCGCAAGGCAACCAAGAAGGCGAAGAAGTAGCCGCCCGAAGTTCGGGAAGTAAACGTTAAATGACCGCCGCTGATGCGGCCGAGACAATCTATCCCACAGAGAACACCCGCGGCCGGGGATTCACCTCCCCGGCCGCAGTTCACTTGGCTGACTAGGTTAGGGTTACCCCAGCACTTTCAGGGCGATGTCAACGAGGCCTAGAGGTGCGGAGACCTGGAATCCGGCGACGCGTTCGGCGACGGAGTCGCGTATCTCGCGGGCGATGTCGATGCCTGCCTGGCGTGCGTCTTCCTTGGTCCGGCAAGCGGACATGCGGTCGAGGATGGCATCGGGAACGACGATTCCGGGCACTTCGTTGTTCATGAACTCTGCGTTCTTGAAGCTCAGTAGCGGCCAGATCCCCGCGACGATCGGGAGGGCCCGGTCGGCGGCATCGGCTGCGCTATCGAGGAAGCGGAACAGCGCGTCGGCGTCGAAGACCGGCTGAGTGATGGCGTACTCTGCTCCGGCTTCGATCTTGGCGGCGTAGCGTTGCAGTTCGCGCTCGGGCTCGACGGCTACGGGGTTGGCCCCGACGCCGATGAAGATGCCGGTCGGCGGGTCGATGGGGTTTCCGCCGGCATCCAGGCCGTGATTGAGGTTCCGTATGACCTGGACCAGCCCGATGGAGTCCACGTCGAACACTCCGGTGGCGTCGGGGTAGTTTCCCAGCTTTGGCGGGTCGCCGGTGACTACCAGGAGGTTTCGCAGTCCTGCTGCGTATGCGCCCAGAATGTCTGCCTGCATTCCGATAAGGTTCCTATCGCGGCAACAGTAATGCAGGATAGGTTCGACCTCGGCCTCCCGCTGGATCGTCAGGGCGGTGATCATCGGCGAGACCCTCGCCGACGCCCGTGGTCCGTCGGGGATGTTGATCGCGTCCACACCGGCGGCGGCGCACTTGCGACACTTGGCCAGCAGCGCGTCGAAGCTGCCGGCCCGCGGAGGAAGCATCTCTACGGTGGTCACCTTCTCACCGTCGATCAGCTTGCGTGCGAAGCGGCACTTCTCGTAGGCGGGAACGACGGCGACTTCTGGGCGGGGCCGCTCCAGCGGCTTGACCGCCACGTGCTTCTTCACGCCCGGAAGGGACTTGACCGCCCTAGCGGCCTGTCGTATGTGGTCCGGCGTTGTGCCGCAGCACCCGCCGATTCCGCGCACGCCCAGTTCGATGAATCGCTTGCAATACTCGGTGAAGTACTCTGGGTTGGCCAGGTAGAGCGTCCTTCCGGAGATGGTCTTGGGCAATCCGGCGTTGGGCATGGCGATAACGGGCTTGGAGGTGCGCGCGAGCACGGCTCGTAGCGGCTCGTAGAGCCCTGCCGGTCCTGTCCCACAATTGAGTCCGATCACATCAACATTGTCATCGGAGGCAAGATCGTCGGCCATCACGTCCGCCGACGTTCCCGAGGCAGTCCTTCCGTCATCATCTACAGCGAAGGAAGCGATGACTGGAAGCCCGGTGGTTCGGGCGACTTCCGCGGCCAGCTTTAGTTCGGAAAGGCTGGAGAAAGTCTCGAGCAGGATCATGTCCACGCCTTCTCCGGCCAAGGCGGATATCTGCTCCTGGTAGGCCGCCTGCACTTCCAGGCGTGCCTGGGCGTCGGTGATAAGTTGGTTCGGATTGGTGCAAGGTCCGACCGATCCGGCTACGTAAACGTCGTCTCCCGCTTCGCGTCTGGCGGTGCGCACTGCAGCTCGGTTTATCTCTGCACACTGCTCAGCCAGACCGTGCTGTCGAAGGCGGATCGTGTCAGCTCCGAAAGTGTTGGTCTCGATGACTTCCGCGCCCGCGGCGACGTATTGGCGATGGATACGCGATATTAGCGCGCTGTTGGACAGGTTCAGTTGGTCGTAGCAGGCGTTGATGAACACTCCGCTGGAGTAGATCATCGTTCCCATCGCGCCGTCGAAGACGACTGGGGCTTCGGCCATTTTGGAAAGGATATCTTGCATGGATCTTCCGATGATTGGATGATTCTGATCTTCGCGTCCGCCGCAGCCCACACTATATAACAGCGCCGGCGCGGACAAGTAAACAGTCGGTGACGGTTAGTGAGGAATCAGCGATGGTTGACGGGCTGTTGTTCGCGATTGCCGCAGGGTTGGCATGGACAGGCATAGCGGCCGTGTGCAGCCATGTCGCCCGCAAGGGCTTGGATATTGTGGACTTCCAGTTGGTCTTTGGGACGGTCATCATGCTCGGCGCCTGGGGCTACTGCGACTGGGGCGCGATCGTCAGCGGACCTGTTCCTGAGTTGGGCACACTCGCGGTGAACATGATCTCAGCCGGCGTGGTTGGTGGAGTCGGCATGCTCGCAATTGTCTGGGCGATGCGGATGGGCCATCAGTCAATTACATGGACGGTCAGTCAGTCGTCCATGGTGGTCCCCTTCATAGCGGGGCTTGTGATATGGGGCGATCCTGCCAGGCCAGCCGGAGCGATCGGAGTGGCTGCTGTGCTGGCGGCACTGGTTCTTCTGGGCCTCTCTCGCCGAGGCGCTAACCACAAGGACAACAACGGCCGTCTGGCCGTCTGGCTTGTCCTGGTCGCGATGACGTTCATCCTCTGGGGCGTCCAGCAGACGTTGTGTTCTCTTCCAAGCCGGTGGGAAGGCTGGTCCGACGTCGGCAGGATGAGGCTCGCGCTGCACCGAACGGGCTCGTTCATACTGATGGTGCTTATCACCGCGTTGCGTCGGCGCATTCCCGATCGGGCTTGCATCGGCCCGTCCCTGCTTGCCGGATTTCTGGGGATAATCGGCGGGGTGACGCTTTTTGCCGCCATCGACGCCATGGCCGAAGCGGACAGGATAGGGCTGGTCTTCCCCCTGTGCATCAGCACATGCGTTGCCGGCTTTGCGCTTTACAGCAGGCTTTGGCTGAAGGAGAAGCTGGCCGCAGCCGGCACGATTGGACTGGCGATGAGCCTAGCCGGAATCCTGCTAATCGGCTTGGACAGTTGCCGACTGCTATAGCAGTTTTCCGCAGGCACTTACAGCCAGATGCGCCCCGGCAACGGTAAGCAGCACATAGACGATCCCGGTGAATTGTCTCTGGCCGACCCTGCTATGCAGGAATATGCCAAGCGCCACCCCGACGGCCACTGCGGGGACGAGCATCAGACTCGCCGCAAAGCTGCGCCCGTCGATCATCCCAAGCAGAAGGTACGGAGGGAGCTTGATCAGGTTGCCGATCCAGTAGTAAAGCACGGTGCTGGCAACGAACTTGCCCTTGGGCAGGCCCTGCGGAAGCATGTACATAGTCACTATCGGACCCGCGCCATGTGCGAGCGTGGAAGTGACCCCTGCCAGTGTTCCCACTGCGGTTCCCTGCGACCATACCGGCCTGAACGGCAGAGGGTCCTTCCGAAGGGATTTCACTATCTGTAAGGCCACGAATACCAGCGCGACCATGCCGATGAACATCGCGAGGATTGCATTGGCCGTCTCACGCTCATGGGAGCCCTGAAGTCCGTGTTCGATTATAGAGTGCAGACCAACCGAACCTATCACCACACCAAGCACCAACCCCGGAATAAGCAGGATGACCGCTCGACGGTCCCACTTGCCCCGCCAACTGACAATCGAGAACTGGTCGCAGGCAATCAGGATTGGGAGCACCACTGCCAGCGCAAACTTTGTGTTGCCTTGGCAGGCATAGACCATCAGCGGTGTAGAGAGGATGCCGACACTTCCTCCGAAGCCCGCTTTGGCGACACTGACCAGCATTGCTGACAGGCTTCCAAGCAGAAGGAACATCCAGATGTTTTCGATGCCGCTGTCGGCGAATACCCATTCCAGCATATCAGTCTCCTTGCGTGGTCCCGGCCAATATAGCGGCAAAGGGTGCGAGCGCAAAGCCGGCAGCGATCATCTAGCCGCGGGGACAGGCAAGCACTACAATGTGCTCTGTCGGGCAGGTCACGGGTGGACGCACCGCGTCGCTTGCTCGCGGGCACACAGAAATGATACCCATTCGAACAGACTACCGGATGACCCGCACTCCGTGGGCTAACTACGCAGTGGTTGCGGCCAACGTTATCGTTTTCCTTACAGGCCACCACGCCTGGACCAGGGAGGCGGCAGAGAGCATCTCCGCTTACATGCTGCATCCGGACGCCCCGAAGCTGGTGCAGTTCTTCAGTTCTATGTTCCTTCACGGAAGCCTGCAGCACCTGCTTGGGAACATGGTGTTCCTTTGGGTCTTCGGGAACGCGATGAACGACAAATTCGGGCAGGCAGGTTACCTTGCCTTCTACCTGGCAGGAGGTGTCCTCGCCGGGGTCGGCTACATGCTGCTCGGAGGCGCCGCCCCTGTCGTAGGCGCTTCGGGCGCAATCTCTGCGGTGACCGGTGCTTACCTGGTGCTTCTTCCGAGGACAAGGGTAACCGTGCTGGCATTCTTGCTCTACGTTATCATGCCGTTCGAGCTTTCCAGCCTGTATTTCCTAATGTTCCAGTTGGTCTGGAATCTGCTGATGACGGCCTACGGTTGGGCTGGCCCCTACGCTCCTAAGGGAGGCGTGGCCTATTCCGCACATGCGGCAGGATACATGTTCGGTATAGTAATCGCAGCAGGCCTTCTGGCCGTGAAGGTGCTTCCCAGGGACGCATATGATCTGCTGAATCTGATACGCGCACGTCACCGCCGAGCACGCTACCAGAGGATGGTTCGCAACGGGTTCGATCCGTTTAACCGGGTAGGATCCAAGATTCGCAACGATAGGAGCCACTGGGTGCCCAGCAAAAGCGTTGACCAGGCCTCAGCCGACACGCCTGCAGCCAAGGAGCTAACGCTGAGGAAGCGCATAAGCGACGCTCTGTCGTCAGGAGATGTTGCCAGAGCGTCCGCTGCATACCTTGAGCTCGTTCAGGTTGCTGAATCTCCGGTTCTCGCCCGCCAGCAACAACTTGATATTGCCAATCACCTGATGGCCTCCGAGCAGTATGCGGCTGCGGCGGATGCCTATGAGAGGTTCCGAACTCACTACGGACAGTACGAACACATAGCCGACATCTACCTGATGCTTGGGTTGCTCTATGGCCGATATTTACACCAGTACGATCAGGCAGAGAAGTTCCTGCAGCAGGCAATCGACGGACTCACCGACCCGCGCAAGTTGGACCTGGCCAAGGGTGATCTGGCCAATGTGCGCCGGTCCGGAAGATAGACTTGCCTTGATCGACACAAAGGATCGGTAATAGACAAGGAAGTCGAGATGTTCGGCATCTCCGCCCCGCCCATGCCCGGATTTACGCCCATGTTCGCCTGTGGGCTTTCTGCCGCTTTGGTCGCGGTCGGAGCGGCGCTGATCCTCTGGGGAAGGCATCTCCATCGGGCGGCGCTGGCGGCTGTTGGGATCGCCTCCGGTCTGGGCGTTGGCTGGATGGTCGCCGACAGGTTTCCCTTGGGTCTGACCGCCACCCGACTGGTCTCCGCGGCAGCGCTTGGACTAATGGGTCTGATGCTGGCAAGGCTGGCCTGGGCGATCCTGGCAGGCGCGGTCTTTGCGACGGCTGCAGGGATCGCTATTTTGCACATGAGCATGAACAACATCGCCCAGGAACAGATGCCGGTATTTCAGGAAGGCGCCTCCACGCTCGTCCAGTGGACCAGGTCGGCATTGAGGTTCTTCACCGAGGGGCTTACTGTTCTCTGGAACTGGAACCCGACGCTCGTAGGCGCTACGGTGGGGCTGGCCGGGATCGTGCCGCTTGCGGCCTTGCTGGTCCGCGCCAGACTTGGGCGTATTGTAATGACGTCCATGGTCGGGGGCGCCGCTTCTGTTGCGGGAGCAATCCTGTCGGCAGTGCAAGTCTCGCCGTCGCTGTGGCAATGGGCATGGCAGTACTGGCAGTGTCCAGTTGCCGCTATCGGTCTGCTGACGACTGCCGGCGTAACGGTCCAATACCGAGCCGCAATTCAGGCCGATCGCGATGAAGCGGAAAGGCAAGCGGAACTAGACCAAGACGAAGAGGATGACGACGGGCCTGCGCCAAAGAAGAAGCGACGCCGAAACAAGAAATGATTGCACAAGCGCCATCACAACATCACGCCGTCCGGGCGGGCCAGAGCATCTGGTGTAAAATCGCCTCGCTTGAAATGCCTACGCAGGTCGAATACGCCGACTACATGTCCTCAATGCATTTGGCGGCCGCAATGATCATCTTTATATGTGGGATGGTCTATCTGCTCCAAGGCTGGAAGGCCTTCAAGATGCTGGTAATCATCAACGCCGCGTTACTGGGAGGATTCGTCGGAAATAACCTCGGTGGGATGCTTCAGGGACAGAACATGCCCCTGTTCTGTGCCGCGGCCGGGGCCTTGATGTGCGCGGTGCTCGCCTGGCCTCTTATGAAGTTCGCGGTGGGATTGATGGCAGGTCTGGCCGGCGCGTTCCTTGGCAGCGGAATATGGAGCTATGTGACCACCTCGCTTGGACAGCAGGCCATTTCCCAACACGCATGGGCGGGCGCTTTGATGGGCTTGATCACGCTAGGTCTGTTGTCGTTCGTAATCTTCAGGCTGGTAATAATGATCTTCACTTCGCTTCAGGGAGCGGTGATGACGCTGACCGGCCTGGTGTCGATGTTGATGCACATAGAGCCGCTCAGAAACGATCTTTACCATGCCGTCTCGAACAATACGCATCTGCTGGTGCTCCTGATTGGGACGCCTGCAGTGATGGGTTTCGCTTACCAGTACAGTTGCGTCGCCAAGAAGATGGCCAAGAGGAAGAAGAAGGAAGAGGACGGCTAACACATCAGTCGGTTACCTATGGCGGAGGCCGAATCCCCTCAATTCGTTTGCTCATGCCTGCAACAGCTTCCCTATTCCACGGACGAACATTTCCACCGCAGGCGTTGTGAGTATCAGCCCCATCAACTTCAGCCCGGCGACCAGTAAGCGGTCCCCCCCGCCGGCGCTTCAGAAATGAAGAGGCCAACAGAATTACAGGCGACACCAGCCATGCACAGAGCACCGCGCACAGCCAAGCCAGCCATCTTAAGGGACCTGACTCATCAGAAGCATCACGGTAGCGACTGCCGACGGACCCGCGATGAGCGGGACAGCCAAGGGCACAATGAACGGCTCGTCATGAGGGTCCGGGGCGAACAATCTCTTGGACATCGGGAAGACCATTCCGATGGCTATAAGCAGCAGTATCGTGCCTCCGGCGATACTGAGGGAGGGCTCGCTTATCTGGAGGGCATGCAGAATGTATCTGCCCGCAAACAGGAACAATATGAGCACCACCAACGCTATGCACATCTCGCGAAGAACCACCCGCTTGTGACGAGAAGGATCGACCTTGCCCAGCACCTCCAGGAAAAGCGGGATGTTGCCCAAAGGATCCATCACCAGCACCAGTAGCAGTTCAGCCGATATAATAGACATCTTCCAGCAACCTCCGGGGACAACCAAGTCTGCAAGGTTCACACATCCCGCTGCGGGCCTGCCATGTTGCTTTCAGGCAGGACAATGGCAAGCCTGCAGTTCGTCGAACAAGCGGGAAAGCGCTTGCATATACAGGCTGGCAGCTTTAGATAGGTCACAGATTTTGCCGCAGTTGACAGAAGGGTTTTTCAGAAGGCACGAGTTGGCTTTTCTCTAAGGCATGGAAGCTTCGGATTCACTTTGCGTTCTTGCCCGGACTGGCTGGCTGCTGAAATACAGCCGCATTGACGAGATCTGGGTTTCGTTGATCGTGCTGGCATGTCTGGCGACTGGGTGGGCGTTAACGAGGCGATGCGTCTCCACGCAAGCGATCAGGCATTTGCTGACCGGGGCAAGTGCGATATTCCTGAGCTCACTTGCGGTTCTGGGAATTGTCAATTACCCCTATCTTGGTGAAATGTGTTTGGAGAACAACGTTGTGGAGTGGGTCTCCGCGGGGCTACTCCTGACCGCTTTCGTTTTTGGATTCGCTTCGGTGCTGTGGCGATCAAGGACAGACAGTGACTCACCGATGTTCATCTTTCTGACAAGCGGTTTCTTCTGGGGCTTTTGGAGGGAACTGGAGTGGGGAGGCCCCTTCATCGGAAAGAAGATCATATATACGCGCAACCTTTTCAGGCCCGGCGCTTATCTGTCCGTCGCACATTTCCAGGCGCTGGGCGAAAGAAAGCACCTTGATCCGCTCTTGCTGTTCAACCTGCACTGGGCAAGCGCGGTCTTCGTATGGCTGGTGGCGGTGGTGCTGTTGAGATACTTGTGGCGCCGAAGAAAGCTGTTTCTTTCCGAGGCCAAGAGCATGATCTCACAAAGCCATGGCAGATACTTCCTATTGGGAGCGGGCATGTTCGTGGGCTCCCAATTGCTGGGAGCTCTGGTAAGGGAGGTGCTGAAAACGGACTGGCTGGCCGATCTCCAGCGGACCCATGGGCTTTGCCACAGAGTGGTGGATGAGCCACTTGAGGTCGTTGCGGCCGCTTGCATCATGGTATCGGCTGTCTGCATGTGGCGTTCAACGCGAGCGGAACTGGAACCGGCCCGCGCCGCCTATCCATCCCGCCTCTCAGAAGGACAGCCTAAGAATTGACTAATATGGATATAACAGACGTCGACCCACACAAAAGAAGCTGGGTTTGGCAGGTCAACTGGCTGTTGCTGATGCTGGGGCCGATTGCAGCGGCCTTGGCGATAGTGGTCAACAACTATGATGCTGAAGGATTTCAGCACCTCCAGGTTCTCCTGGAGTACCCCGCACCTTGGATGGTCGCTTCTGTTGTTGTCATCTACGCGATCCGTTCAGTGGCCACCCGCAACCCACTGTACGTATTGTCAGCCGTCTTGGCAGTTATATTCACTTTGCGGGAGTTTCACTTCGAGTGGGTCCACCACGGCGTCTATGCAATGCTCGCTGGGTTGGCCATATGGACGGTAATCTGGCGGAAGAAGCTTGTCCGCCCCCTGAAGGACTATCAGCATACGTCCTGGCTGATCGCGACGGCGACAGCGTATCTACTGAGTCAACTTATCGCCAGGCGAGCGTTTCGGCCGATACCCGGAGAGGACCAAATACACCGCTCACTTGAGGAATGTGCGGAGACGGCCGCTCACTTGATGTTCATTGCCACGAGCTTGGTTGGCAACTGGCGTAAGGCAGCTTCCGCAAGCAGTCAAGATTCCAGCGCGGCCGGATAGCCCCAGAGACGCAATCTCGACAGCCCAGTGCCAAGGAGAACCAGAATGGACAGGATCAAGCTGGCGATCATCGGTTGCGGGGGATTTGTGAAGTACCATATGCGCAGCATCGCCGCCGGGGTTCCGGAATTCCAGGTCGTGGCGCTTGCCGATACCAACGAAGACAACGCTCGCCGGCTTCGCAAGGAGTTCCTTCCTCGCAGAAGAGTTCCCATCTTCGCCGATTACAGGGAAATGCTCGCCGAGGCCCAGCCGGAGGCCGTGATCGTCTCGACTCCCCACACGCTGCACTATCGCCATTGTCGAGACGCAATTGCCGCTGGCGCTCACGTGATGGTGGAAAAGCCGATGGTTATCAATTCTGCCCAAGCGAAGCGGCTGGTTCGACAAGCGGAGAAGGCCCACAAGACGCTCGTGGTCGCTGTGCAAGGGATGTTCACCGATACGTTTGCCTATGCTCGCAAGTTACTCGCCGACGGCACGATCGGACCGTTGCAGATCGTAACCGGCATGCTTGCACAGGGATGGATGCGGATAACCGCAGGCACGTGGCGCCAAAGGCCCGGTCTTTCCGGAGGCGGACAGCTCTACGATAGCACCGCCCACGTCATAAGCGCGATGATGTACCTCGTGGACACACCTGTATCCAAGGTCTTTTGTTGGGCGGACAATAAGTCTCGTCAGGTGGATATCAACGCGGTGGCGACGTTGATGTTTGACAACGGCACAATGGCCACCATCAACAGCGGGGGCAACTGCAATACGTGGTTCAGCCACTTGGTGTTCCAGGGCGAAGACGCGCTGATGGAAATCAGCCCGCACGGAGGCAGCTTCCGCGTGACGGGCAAATCGTTCAGCAGGGACATCAAGGCCGTTCCAAGAGGCTGGCCGATGAAGAGCGTCTCACCAGCCCGAAACTTCGCGGACAGCATACTGGGCCGGGCCGAACCCCGGTGCGGAGGCAGGCTTGGGATTCTGGTTTCGGAGTTGATGGACCTGATCTATCAGTCAGTGCGGACGGGCAGGACGGTCAGAGCGAAATGATGAGCTTTGATCCGGTGCGGTAGGTATAATTCAGCCTCTATCCTACAGGAGTGGAAATGGCATCGAGCGCATGGAGGCCCGGGTCCCGCAATTGGCGCTTAGCGCCTCGCTTCCAGAGCGCCGCCGATCTCGCCCGCAAGCTTGGAACGGCCCCAATTGTCGCCCAAGTGCTCGCCAACCGCGGCGTATCAGACTTCGGGGATGCCAAGGCTTTCATGAACCCCAGTCTGAACGATCTGCATGATCCGCTCTCACTCGGAGGGGCGCAGCAAGCGTCCGCATGCATTGCCAGGGCCATAGAGGACGGCAAGCGCATCGTCATCTACGGCGACTATGACGTGGACGGAATCACTGGCGTAGCCATCCTGCACGCGTGTCTGAAGATGGTCGGAGCTAAAGCAAGTTTCTATGTTCCGCATAGGTTGGAGGAAGGCTACGGAGTGAATGCTGAAGCCGTCGGCAAAATAGCCGATAGCGGAGCGGAACTGCTGGTTACCGTGGACTGCGGGATCAGCGCGGTTGGTCCGTTGGCCGAGGCCCGCAAGAGAGGAATGCAAGTCGTCGTCACCGATCACCATGACTTCGGTGACGAGCTGCCAGCCGCTGACGCGATAGTCCACCCAAGGCTGGCTAGAAGCGCATATCCGAATCCCGACCTGTCCGGCTCGGGCGTCGCTTTCAAGGTTGCCTGGCAACTGGCCAGGGAGATCTGCGGGAACGACAAAGTAGATCAACCGATGCGAGAGTTCCTGCTGAATTCGACGTGTCTGGCTGCTCTTGGAACCATCGCCGACGTCGTTCCGCTTGTGGGAGAAAACCGCTCCCTTGCAGTGCACGGGCTTAGAGGTCTGCCGGCGTCTTCGCATCCGGGCCTGCGGGCGCTTCTGGTCTCGTCCAATCTCGCAAATGAGAAGCTCGATGCTTACCACGTCGGCTTCATACTTGCCCCGCGTATCAATGCGTGTGGGCGAATGGGCCACGCCAGGCTTGCTGTCGAGTTGCTCACTGACGCCGGCAAGGCAAGGTGCAAGGAGATTGCACGGTATCTGGCCGAGCAGAATTCCAAGCGCCAGCGCGTTCAGCGTCAGATAGTCAAACAGGCCATCGAGATGGTTGAGTCTGGCGGACTGGACGGACCTGACAGGCGAGCGATTGTGCTTTGGTCGGAGAGCTGGCATGGGGGAATCATTGGCGTGGTGGCATCGAGGCTGGTCGAGCAGTACGGCAGACCGACAATCATGCTTGCGGTCAACGGGGAAGGGAAAGTCCAAGGCTCCGGAAGGAGCATTCCCGGGTTCAACATGCGAGACGCATTGGCCGCCTGCGCTGACAGGCTCACCAGCTTTGGCGGGCACGCGATGGCCGGAGGGCTCAGGTTGGAACCAGAGAACATTCCCGCTTTCTCTGAGGACTTCAACCAATACGCAGCAGAACACATCGCTGAAGAGCAACTAACCCAGCCCCTATCGATCGACGCAGAGTTGGAACTGGCGGAACTGAGCTACTCGGTTGTCGAACACCTTTCGCGCCTGGCGCCTTTCGGGCAGGGCAATCCGGCACCGGAACTGGCCGTCAGGAACTGCCAGGTTTTGGTACCGCCCAAGAGGATCGGAAGGAAAGGTGACACCGCATCGCTCATGCTTGGTCAGGGCGACAAGCGCCTCCGCGCGGTGGGGTTCGGGATGGGTAATTTGGCCGACTTGATGGTGGGCGTCAATACCGTTGATGTGGTGGGTCAGCCGATGCTGAATACCTTCAACGGCAGGACCTCAGTCGAGTTCAAGCTGACGGACATTACTTGGCAGTAGCTTCCTGAATCGACTTGCGACGGACTTTTTTGCCCAAGGCCCTGAGGGGACCGGAAAAAGTGTAGGCCACAGCCAGCGCTGCGGCGGTGATGTAAAACTGCCAGATGGCCGCCAGTATGCACACCAGAAGCTTCACCAGGAATCCGAACCCCCTCCTTCCGCCAAGGTAATGATTCACTATGTGTGTGTAATCGAAGCTGGAGACCATAAGCAAGGCCACGACCAGCGTTACGACGGGGAGGGTTATGCTGACCGTGGCCAGGATCCACGTGCTCGATCGCCATCCCCGCTCTGACTCGGCCAGGAAAGCGAAGAGCAGCACCATGGCCGCCACTGCGCTGGCGGCGCCGGGCGAGGGCAGGCCTCTGAAGGTCATGTGCCCGCCTTCATCTGATTCGCTCTCGACGTTGAATCTCGCCAGCCTGAGCGCGGCGCAGGCGAAATAAGCAGCCGCGATGCACCATATTGTCCGTTCCATCGCCATCCCACCCAACATCATGTCGATCCGCTCGATCTGCCCCCGCAAGATGGTTGTCAGGGTTCTCAGCATCAACACAGCGGGAGCAGCGCCGAAAGTTATGATGTCACAAAGGCTGTCAAGCTGCGCGCCGAAGTCGCTGGAGCGTCTGGACAGTCTGGCCAGTCTGCCGTCGAGGGCGTCGAACACCAGTCCGGCCCCGATCAGCCACCCCGCAGTCACGAGATTGCTCAGATTGGCCTGGCCGAGGGAGTCCTTCGTGGCGAAGTGGATTGATGCGAATCCCGCCAGTCCGTTGAGCAAGGTGCACATCGCGGGAAGCACGGCTGTGTCAACCAGCACTCTCCGGCGAGGGCGCGTCCAGCGGTCTGGATCGGTCAGATCGTTCCGCAGCTCTGGGTTATTTTGTTCTGTCATGCTGACCTTGGTGGCAATATTCGCGCCAAAACAGTCTGTCCGGCCAGGACCTTCTGGCCGATGGCGACTACCACCTCTCCGACCAATTCGTCAGGTATCATTACCTCCAGCCTGGACCCGAATTTTACCATTCCTATTCGCTCGGCTCGACCAATTGCCTGCCCCGGTCTGAGGTCGGTCACAATCCGTCTGGCCACAAGACCGGCGATTTGCCTGAATGCGACGGGAAAATCCTTGCCCCCTGCTTGATGCCTGAGCGTGACGGTGGACGCCTCGTTGCGCTGCGAGGCGAGGGGGTTCCGGACGTCTAGAAAGGTCCCCGACCTGTGCTCGACCTTCTCCACCGTTCCACTGCACGGGCAGCGGTTAACGTGGACGTTGAATATATTCATAAAGATCCCGATTTGAACTCCGTCGCAACCGAGGATACTGTCCGGGCCGAGTTTTGTCACATCAGTTACCCGTCCGTCGGCCGGACTGACAATCAGATCTTCTCCTTGGGGGCATGTGCGGTCGGGGTCCCTGAAGAACCAGATCACCCACGCCCAAAGACACGCCACAACGGCAGCGACCAGCAACCACCCCGGCCAGGAGGCGCTCAGAATCGCCAGGACGATAATCGCACTGCCGGAGACTATCGACGCTGACGCCCACTCGCGACGACCGTATTTAGTCAGATGAATGCCCAATCCTTGGTCCTCAAAAGCCTGAGCAGAACAATGCTACACCTGACATGATCCGCCCGTCAAACGGAGCATCGATCAAAACGTCTAAATCAAGACCTTTGCGAAAACGTAGCAGAAGACACCCGCCACAGGCGGTGTCATAAGCCAAGCCGACAGTATTCTGCCCAATGTTCCATGGTCGATGGTGCGGACGCTCTTGACCAAACCGATGCCAAGCACTGCCCCGACGATGGCCTGGGATGTGGAAACAGGTACGCCTACTATCGCATAGATGTGAACTGTGAGCGCCTGGGCAAGAACTGCTATGAAGGCCGAGAACGCGCCCAACTGCACAAGCCTGCTTCCGACGGTCAACATGACGCTTCTGCTGAGCGTAACTGCCCCAAGGGCAATGCTGACTCCTCCCACTGCCGCAAGAATAAGTTCACTCCGGGCGATTCCGGAAAACAGCTCCGTTTGGTAGAAGGCCCCGGTAACGTTTGCCACATTGTTGGCGCCAAGCGCATAGGCGCCGTACGACCCGCTTGCAAGCAATGCCGCCTTGAGCACGATGGAGCGAGTGACAAAGTTGATCGGCAGGCGATCCATCACCCAGCCGAGGGTGGGGTAAAGCACAGCCGCTATCGCCGCTGCACCGGTCGGGGTGCCAACCCAGCAGAGCACGATCTTGGCAAGGGGCGCCCAGCGAACCTGCTGCGGGGCGCTGGCCAGCCCCATACCCAGAATTGCCCCGACCACCGCCTGGGATGCAGAGACGGGAAGCTTAAGCAGAGTCATGGCGATTACCGTCAGTCCGGCGATCGCTGTGACCAGCATTGCAGACTGGACCGTCTGCTTTGTCAGACCACTGAGGGTCTGGAATCCGCCGGAGCCGCCCACCACTGCGCCGAGGACCACGAAGATGGCCGAAAGACCCACAGCCGAGCGGTACCGAACCATCCGCGAGGCGACGGCAGTGCCGAACACGTTCGCCGCGTCGTTTGCGCCAAGCGCCCAGCCCAAAATGACACTGCCTGAAAGGTGGTACATCAGCTCTGCCGCTTAACCGCGATATTCCTAAGCCGGTCAGCAGCGTTTTCAGCCCTGTCGGAGATCGCGCCTATCTCGAGGACCAACTCTTTGAGCAGGATTTTATCGGCCTTGTCCATGTCTGAATTAAAGATCGTCTTTATCAGCTCCCTCTCGATACTGTCGGAGGCGGCTTCCTTCTCCGTAACCAAGTCGGCGCCCGGCCGGATTCTCTCCACCTTCCCAAACAAATCTCTCATGGCATTGCATAGCGGCGAGCAGGATTCAACATTGGCCTTAAGTAGTTGGCGGAACTGTTCGGTGTACCCGCCCGGCACGGAGAGGTTCTGTGTCCATATCTGGTAGAGCACTGACTCGCACTGATTCGGAATGAGGTCCATCGCCTCGAGCATTCCCAGTATGTCACCGCGAGATTCGGGTATCAGCGCCTTCCCATACATGTCGGATTCGATCTGCCGCCGCCTGTCGTCTGCGGAACGCTCTAGTGCATGGACGTGCTCGATTGATGTCTCGAAGCGCTCACAGACCCCTTCAGCAAAGTATATGTCCATCGCTTCAACCAAGCCGGACAAGCACAACTCTGCCTGGTGTAGGTAGTCCTGGATGTTCTGCTGGACTTTTCTTTCTTTCTTCCAGAAAAACATTTCGATGCTCCTGTCTTCCTTAGGGTAGCCCAATGCCAGACATCTGGGCAGCGGCTTTTGCCTCAGTCTCTGGAGAGGAACTCAAAGGCCCGGTTGAAGAAATCCCTGCCGTCGGCTTTGTCCACCTTCCCGCGAGTCCATTGCGGGTGGTGTGTTATCTCCACGAAGCGTTCGGGATGAGGCATCAGTCCCATTGCCCTTCCGCTGGGGTCGCATATACCCGCGATGTCTTCGACGCTCCCGTTGGGGTTTATCGGATAGGGGCCAGGCCTGCCTTCGGCGTCGACGTATCTCAGCGCTATCTGGTCTCCTTGACGGAGTTTGTCACAGACTTTGTCCCGGCGGGTAACGAATTTGCCCTCACCGTGCGCTATGGGAAGAGCGACGATCCGTCCCTTCGGCAGGAAGACGCACTTGTCCGAGTCTGATCTAAGATGTACCCATCGATCCTCGAACTTCCCGGAATCGTTCCAAGCCAAGGTCGCGTCTTTGTGAGCCCCGGCCGGATCAACGCGTCCCCAAGGCAGCAAACCGCTCTTGATCATCACCTGAAAGCCGTTGCATATGCCAAGAACTAGTTTACCCGCGTCCACGAACTCGTTGAGCGCGTCGGAGAGCCTATGTAGCATCTGGTTGGCAAGAATCTTTCCTGCCGCGACGTCATCTCCGTAGCTGAAGCCTCCGGGTATCACCATGAACTGGAACCCTCCGAATGCGCTCGGGTCTTCCATCAGCTTGAAAACGTGCATGCGATCCGCCATGAACCCCGCCTGCTCAAGGGCGTATTGGGTCTCGATATCACAATTGGTCCCTGCGGCCCGCAATACCAGGGCCCTCAATTTGGCCATGTGGTTCGCCTCACCTTAAGGGTCATAATTTCTATGAATAAGGCCCATAATGCGTCACAAGCCCATGCGCTCGTAGAATCTGATATCCGCTTCTTCTGCCATCGCCGCATTGAACTTGGCGTCTTCATACTGGCGCTGCCTTAGACCAGTGGCCGCCGACATATCCCCAAGTCGCCGCAGTCTCTCGCTTGCGCTACCAGTCAAAGGTGCTCTGCCAGGCTTCCTTTGCCTGGCCGATTTCCAAGTCCACAAGCTTGTCGGCGGCGCTTGTGACAGTCAGGCGATCCGTATCCGTGACAATGCCGACTTGGCCGATTGGGCAGCCCTCACACAGATCCGAGAATCTTTCCCGGTCACGCTCGGGGACCTCGACCAGGAACCTCCCGGCGTATTCGGCGAAAAGCCTCTCGGCCGGGCCAGTCTGACCGTCTGCGGGTACGCGAGACAGGTCAATTTCAAGTCCGAGCCCGCCAGCGAAGGCCATCTCCGCGGCAGCTACCGCCAGACCGCCCTCGGAAAGATCGTGACAGCTTCGCACAAGCCCCGCCTGGATCGCTGCCTGAATTGCCTGCATTGCCTTACGGGAGGTCGCTAGGTCCACGGGAGGAACGTCAGTGCCCGAGTCAATCCCTTCGACTTGAAGGTAGTGGCTTCCTCCGAGAAGCGGCCCGGTGTTTCCTATGATGAACAGGCAGTTGCCCGCCTGTTTGGCATCGGCCGTAACGCACTTGGAAGCATCGTCGATCACGCTCATTGCCGAAATCAGCAGCGTCGGAGGAATCGCGATAGTCTGGCCGTCTTCAGTCTGGAATTCGTTGTTGAGGGAATCCTTCCCGCTGACAAACGGCGTGCCGTAAGCCAGCGCCGCCTCCCGACAGGCTTTTGCCGCCTGGACAAACGATCCCATCCTGTCAGGCTTGTTGCAGTTGCCCCAACAGAAGTTGTCGAGGATGGCTGTTCGGTCGAGGTTCCCCCCAACGGCAATGCAGTTTCTCAGGGCTTCGTCCACCGCGTGCAGGGCGCTTTGATAGGGATCGTGCAGGCCTAAATTGGGATTCATTCCGCACGAGATCGCCAGCGCCTTTGGGCTTCCAAGAATCGGCCTGATTACTGCTGCGTCTCCGGGGGCGTCTTCCGCAATACCCACCAGAGGCTTGATGACGCTTCCACCTTGGACCTCGTGATCGTACTGGCGGATTATCCACTCTTTACTGGCAACGTTTGGAGCGGAGAGAATCTTCAGCACGACCTCGCTGTAATCACGCCTGGCCGGAGGAGACGGCGACTGATGGTCTGGCTTTTCCCACACTGCTTCCTTGGTTGGTCTGGGCAGGCCTTCATGCAGGAACGCCATCTCAAGCTCGCCTACCTCCGTGTCTTGGTAGTACAGCTTCAGCATTGCACCTTTGGTGCCATAGTGGCCGATGACCGTGGCTTCGACACCTTCATCGGAGAAAGTCTTGAGTATCCTGTTCAGATTGCCTTGCGGCACGGCGAGGACCATCCGCTCCTGGGCCTCGGAGATCCATATTTCGGCGTAGCTGAGCCCGGCGTATTTGAGCGGCACGCGATCGAGGTGCACCTCCGCACCGAGTTGCTCGCCCATCTCCCCTACCGCGCTGGACAACCCTCCCGCTCCGCAATCAGTTATGGCCGAGAACAGCCCCTCGGTACGGGCCTGCATTATCGTATCCAGCATTTTCTTTTCGGTGATGGCGTTACCAATCTGCACAGCGTGTGAGAACTCGGTTTCGTGCGCGTGCGTAAGCTCCCCACTGCTGAAGGTGGCCCCGTGGATGCCGTCGCGGCCGGTCCGTCCACCGACCAGTACTATGGCGTCACCAGTACGTGGAGACTGTTTGCGTGACATCTCCCTTGGCAGCAGGCCGACAGTCCCGCAGAACACGAGTGGATTGCCGAGGTACCTCTCGTCGAAATACACCGCTCCATTGACCGTCGGTATTCCCATCCGGTTGCCGTAATCCCGCACGCCACTGACGACGCCGCGCATTACTCGCCGAGGATGTAGTACGCCCTTAGGCAGGTCCTTGAGCGGCATATCGGGCGGACCGAAGCAGAACACGTCGGTGTTCGCTATGGGTTTGGCACCCATGCCTGTCCCGAGCGGGTCGCGGACGACCCCCCCAATGCCGGTCGCCGCTCCTCCGTAAGGCTCTATCGCGGACGGGTGATTGTGCGTCTCAACCTTGAAGCAGACCGCGTGGTTGTCGTCGAAGGCGATCACGCCCGCGTTGTCCTCAAAGACGTTCAGGCACCAAGGCTTGTCCAGCTCGGAAGTTGATGAGAACACCGTGGATTTCAGCAGATTGGGTATTCTCTCCAAGACCTTTCCAGACTTGTCGCGGACGCACACATCTGAGCGAAAGGTCTTGTGGCCGCAATGCTCCGACCATGTCTGCGCGATCATCTCCAGTTCCACATCACGCGGCTCTCTACCGATGCGTCGGAAGTAATCCTGAATCGCCTTCATTTCGTTGATGTTCAGGAAGAGGTCTCCATCCGCGGAGAGCCTTTCGAGGGCGGTTTCGTTCAGGTCTCGAATCGGCACTTCGACGACCTGGAAATCGTACTGGTGGGTGTGGACTTCCGGAGGGGTGTAAGCTTGGTAGTGGATGTCCTCTATCACGGGATTGGCCAGCAGTCTCTTGGCAATGGTCTTGGTTTGCTGCTTACTGACGTGGCCAACGAGTTCGTATCTCCGCGCGGTTCGAACTGCCTGAACGTCCAAGCCCATATCCATGATGGCCTTCTCGGCCGAGGAAGCCACCGGGTCCATGACCCCAGCTTTGAGATGCACCTCGACCACCGCACGCCCATTAGCTACATCCGTCGGCCCGAGGGCGTACCTCTCCGTCACCGGGTCGATAAGCAGGCCTTCGGCAACGCGGCGAACGTCCTGTTCGCTCAGGTCTCCAATCAGGAAAAACAGCCGGGCAGACTCCACGGCGGCGACGGTATCGACCCCAAGTTCGGCGACTTGGTGGTGGAGCCCAGCCGCATGCGGGTCCGAAAATCCTTCAGTGAGCCTGATCTCTACGCGATGAATCATCACACACTTTCAATATGGAGGCGGGATAAGGGGATTTTAGCGATGACGCCCGCAGGGGCAAACCGCAAAACTCGCCACGATGGGTCTGTGCATACAGCTACACGAGGAATCGCCGATCCGCTCGGAGATGGGACCGCATCTGCTGCTTCATCTCGTCATGGCCTTTCCTTCCCATGAGGGCGAAGGTTGCCTTTTTTCCGAGTTCGACGGCCGGCTGGTTATAGGCGTCTATACCGAGAAGCTCGCCCATCAAGGAAGTGACGAACTCGTAGAGGTAGATGAATTCGCCTATTGAAAAGGGCGTGATTTTAGGCAGCACGATCGTCACACTGGGGCGCCGAGATACGGTCAGCGCGTACTCGGTCGCCTGCTTTTCCGCCTTGAGCAGCTTGGAAAGCTTGGTCTTGCCAAGGTAACTCAATCCAGGCCTGTCGGGGAAGGTGTCCGGCACGCGAATGTCCCTGGGGTGTTTGGCGACTTCTAGGAAGACGACCAGCTTGTCGTTGGGCCCTTCCCGGTAAAGCTGAATCTGGCTGTGCTGATCGGTGGCGCCGAGCGCCTTCACCGGAGTCGGACCAACTGAGACCTGGTCCCCATTCCGGTTGACGGCTTTGCCAAGAGACTCCGCCCAGAGCTGCCTGTACCAGTCCGCCAGCAAGTAGAGGCGGTTGGAGTAGGGCATGATAACGTGAATGGATTTACCCTTTGCGGCGAACATCAGGTACTTGACAGCAGCAAGTACACAGGCGGGGTTGTCCAACCAGTCGGTGACCTCAATGCGTTTTTTCATAGCGGCCGCACCGGCAAGCAGTTCCTCTATGTCGATCCCGCACATCGCTGCGCTGAAGAGCCCCACGGGTGAAAGCACGCTGAAGCGTCCGCCGACGTCGTCGGGGATGGCCAGCGTCTGCAGGCCCTCGGCGCGAGCGATCTCGTGCAGCGTTCCCTTTGAGGAATCCGTAGTTGCAACGATGTGGGCTGCGTAGTCATCCCCGAGCTTCTTCCGCAGCAGATCCCTGACAATCATGAACTGGGCGGCGGTTTCGGCGGTCTCGCCCGATTTTGATATAACGTTGACCAGCGTTGTCTTGAGCCTGCGCGTCAGCAATTTCAGAGTGTCCCCGACTAGAGTGGGGTCCACGTTGTCGAGTACGTACAGGCGGGGACCCTTACGCGCGGCGGTTGACATCATGTTATACGTTGCCGGATTCAGAGCGCCATGGAGAGCCATATTGCCCAAAGCACTCCCGCCGATTCCCAGAACGAGCAGGTCCGTTGTGGCGGGCCTGTACTTTGCGGCAAGGCGGCTGACCTCATCCCGGCATGTCTTCTCGGCGGGCAACCGAGTGTATCCGGGTGCATCCTCGATCACTGCTGAGAAGGCACTTCGGATTCTCGGCTCGACATCTTGTAGGTCCTGAGGTGTAATTCCGTCATCAGGGCCAACAATCCTGGCTATGGCGTTCTTCCAGTAAACCTGTATCATCGCGATTTGTCCCCGGCGGGCTCTTCCGCCAATGCAACAAGAGACTACTTGCCAATTGGGCCTGAGGCAACTCTCACGCGCATATGTATGGTCTTTCCCGACACTCAGGGCAAACACATCGTTCGGCCTGTACGGCAAATGGCCTGCGGATTGCGGTGATCTATGGCAGGGACGGGCTTGCCCCTGGCCGGGATGGGTGCTCTGCTGGGCGTCCGGCTTAGCATGAAGCTCTGCAAGAGCAGGATCGCACCGGCACTGGCCGAAGACAGTCTCGCAAGGCGCTGCCCAAACAGAGTCACTTCCTTAAGACTTCCTCGATCACCTCTCTGGCGTGGTCATCGTCTTTGACATCGGCCAGGCCGACGGTGAACGTGGCGGGGGTCTGGGTCAGGGAGCTTACGAGCTTCAATCTGCCGAAGCCGAAGACGGTCATTCCGAGGGCGGGCTCGCGTCTGTCGGACTCGTTCATCGGCCAGAATGAGTCCGCCTTGCCGTCATCTGCGTGATGAATGAAGTAGATGATTCTGCCGGTCCTGGCATCTCGGAAGTACACCCATCGCGGCGAGGCCAGGCGCGTATCCCAACGCTCGGACAGCGGGCGGGCCTTGCCGTCCGAGAGTGTGCAAGTGTCGGCGGCCTCGTCCATCTCGCCGCCGGGCGTGCCCTCGTAGAGAAACCAGTACTGCTTGGGCGCTTTCAGGACGGTCAGGCGGGCGAAGGCGGCGGAGATCTCCCATCGCACCGCCCAGTTGCCACCGTCGGCTCGGGATTCCAGTATGGCCTTGTCCGGACCTGCCTGGACGACGGCGGTCTGGCATTTCGTTCCGCCGGGGTGGAAGTAGCCTTCCGGGTGGACGAGGTTGGGTATGCCGCGGAACTCGCCGGCAGCGCGATTGCCGGGGTGGTAGCCGATCCAGTCGTTTCCGTCGGCGTCTTCCAGGCTGGCAAAACCCGCGCCGAGCTTGTGGTAGTACCAGGTCGCAGACGGCGTGACGATCCTGACGGACTCCTGGCCTTCGCGGGCCACACCGTCGGTGACTACGACTTCGCCGTGTGGCATTTCGGCTTCTTGACGCGTCATTCGCTTGCCCTCACAGCTTCTTGCGGATGCTCATTATTCGGCGTTGGGTTGTCACGCGGCCGGGTGGGTTCTCTTCCATGAAGTCCCAGAGCTTCTCGTAGGAAAGGCACTTCTTGTCCGCAGCGGACAGGCCGGGAATGCCCTTCTCACGGAACAGCCGTCGCAGCGTCCAGAAACCTATCCAAAGGCTATCGAAGCGGTCCTGACGCGGCATGACCAGATCTACGACCTTCGCGGCCGATGCGGCCGACGGATTCTGGTTGAACGCGGCGAACAGCTTCATGAACTTCAGTTGGATCGGCTCAATCTCCTCTGCGGCGGCTTTCCACGGATAGTCTTTGAGCACGGACGGTATGAGGTTGGCCATCGCACCGATCTCGCTGGACGGGTCCACGGACGGGTCGGCCTTGGAGAACCGCTTGAGCGCCCAGCTTTCCAGCTTGTTTGGGGTGTACTTGTGGCGCGCGTTCCACATTGCCCGCGAGAGATGCTCGAACTCGTCGGCAAAACTTTCGATGCTGGTTTCGAACGCCTCGTAGAGCATTCCGTCCACGCCCGCAGCATGGAGAACCGGAAGATCGCCCATCAGTACGGAAGTGTTCCCTTGCCCGCAACTGAAGGTTCCCTGGACCATCAGGTTCTCGAAGACCGTGATAGGCTTGCCGACCACGTCCAGCCACTCCTTGATGCGATCCATAAAGTACACGTTCATCGCAGTGGTACGGGCGGCCCAGTCCACTTCCATCTCCCGGTGGAATGTCAGCGGCGGGTGCGGCCTGCCCATCACCTGCCAACGGAAGCGCTGGTGAGTATCGAAGAAGAAGCGGTCCACCTGCCTCAGGCTTCGCAGTTCGGCAGGCGGGCGGTAGCGATGGACGTAAACCTGGGAGTGGAACTCGCGTCCGCGTGTATGCTTGCGCAGACCGTCGGCGACGGCATCGTGCATGACCATCCACTGTTCCATCGGGGACAGGCGGCGGCAGTAGTCGCAATGGCAGTGCTTGTATCCGTCGGCCGGGCTGAACAGCAGCTTCTTGTGATCGGCAGGCAGCACATTTCGGAAGAAATACTCAATCTCACGGCGGGCGAGTCTGGCCGCGGCCGGGTCCGACCAGCACGGGCGCGTCTCGCAGCGAAGGGCCTTGGTCCACGGGGCACCCGCCTCATCGACGGCGAAGTGCATCTTCGGATCCCACTTCCTTCCGAACCAGAAAGACGTATTGTGATAGTAAAGTATGTCGATGCCGCGCTTGGCGCACTCGGCCTTGATGGTGTCGATGTGTTCGTGATAGCCGTAATGTGTGTAGCAGACAAACGTGTTCATCCGCCACTTGGCCATGCGGTCGATAAAGTTGGCGATCTGTGAGGGTGTGTGGCGCGAGAGTGTCTCGCACGGGTACATTCCGCGGACCTTCCACGGCGTCGTGAACGTGCCGGTCCGGCCTAGCTTGTTCTTAAGGTGATACACCCCATATAGGCACGATCGCGCATTGTTGCCCGTGATGACGTACTGCTTGCCGCGCCGGTCGATCTTATATCCGTCTTCGTCGGTTGGTTGGGCCTTGACTACCAGCTTCACGTCAAGCTTGCCGGCTTCTCTCTTGGCGAAGGCTAGTATCTTCCGCGTGTTCTGCATGGTCGCTTGCTCCGCTACTTGACAACCGGCGTGCGCTTAACGCAGTGGCCGAAACTGTCGTGATGATGCCAGGTTGTGTCCATTAGTTGCTCATCGCCGAGGAACTCTCCGGCCAGCGCAATCGAGAACGGATAGAACCAGTTGCTGCACGCATCGGGATTCCCGGGCGAGGCCTTGCAGAGCTGCCATCCGAACTCCGCTCTAACCCACGTCAGTGCGTCGTAGATCCCGCCGGACTCGGTCTGCTTGACGAGTATCGGAACGAGCGCCCGCTCGAGCGCCTTGGCGATGTCGTTCCGCCGATAATCCGTCACCATTCCCATCTGAACTAGTGGATCGATACAGTCCATGTCCTGGCAGCACCCGCCTCCACCGTCCGGATCGAACATCCCGTCTTCGTGCTGAAGCTTCAGCGAACTGTCGATGATCCGTTCTGCCCTGGCGATCGGACGATCGAACATCCAGTAAACCATCAGCGTGTGATATCCGCCGAACTGCTGCTCGTGCAGGGCCGAGCCGCCTTCCTTCAGGTCCCACCAACCCGTGTCGTCTTTCTGGTGCTCGTCGAACCAATCGAAGTAATGCCCCGCCTGGTCCATCGCGGCGGAATCACCGGTCACCAAATGATCCACGCCTATCGCGCAGCCCATGTCGTACGTCCAGTTGCCGACTACCCAGGCGTTCTTCTCCCATCCCAGAGACTCTATCCACCTTCGCATTGCCTCACGCTCGCGGTACTCGTGAATCCAGGTGATCGGGTACTTCGGCAAAGCTCCCAGATAATGCAGCAGCGCCATCACGAACGTGGACGAGTGCGCGTGTAGAAGCTCGTCGGAGTGCTTCTCGGACTTGCGGTCTTCGCTCTTGAACTCGGGCGAGATGAACAGACCGGTCCGCTCGTCCTGACAGCTCTGGAGATACTCGACCCACTTGGCCTTGGTCTCGGCATCGATGCCCTCCAGCTGGCCGCACAGCGCCAAAGCCAGGCCCGCGAACGCCGAGCCCAGCATCGTCGGAGGGCACTCGGTCGAGTACTTGTAGTATCCGACCCTGTCGGTCGCCATCGAGTCTATAAACTTCACTATGCCTTGCTGAATCTGCTTGCCCGACTTCATTTTCTGCTCCTCTTACTGGCGGTCGGTTGCCGCTCGCGCGGCCTCCGTGGGAAGGCGAATACTATCCCCACACCGCCAAGCTCGCAAGACCGGCGCGGGTGAAACGCCTTGGTCAAGAGACGGCTTGCAGGTTACCCTAGGGTGAAGCTCTCACTATGCCGGTCGTTCCGGACACGAGCAAACCTATACGAACCGGAGACCTGTAAGCTGTCCCACGATTGGAGATAAGATGCGAAAGGCACTTCTCGGAAAGAGCGGCTTGGAAGTCTCCGCCGTTGGTTTTGGCGGGATTCCCATCATGCGCGTCGGAACGAAAGACGCCATCACCGTCATCGGCAGGGCAATCGAGTTGGGCGTGAACTTCATAGACACGGCCATGGCCTACGGCGACAGCCAGGCGAAGATAGGTGCTGCCATCGCCGATAGGCGGGAAGGGCTAATACTGGCGACGAAATCGGGCAAGACGACCAAAGAAGAGATCCTCGACGACGTCGAGCGAGCACGCAGCCAGATGGGCGTGGACGTGATCGACCTGTACCAACTGCACAGTGTTTCATCCGAGGAGAACATGTCGGCTGTACTGGAAACCGACGGTGCGCTTGCCGGTCTGATCGAAGCTCGCCGGGCAGGACACATCGCCCACATAGGCGTCACCTCGCATAGCCTGGAAGTCGCGCTCAAGCTGCTGGATGTGGACGAGTTCGAGACGCTCCAGTTCCCGTTTAATCTGGTCACCTCCGAGCCCGCCGACGAACTCATCCCCAAAGCCCGCGACAGGAACGTCGGCTTCATCGTGATGAAACCAATGTGTGGAGGCCAGTACGATAATCCCGAGCTAGCCTTCAAGTTCCTCAACGGATACCCGGACCTTGTGGCAATACCCGGAATCGAGGCAGCGTGGGAGATCGAGCAGATTGTCGAGCTTGTCGAGTCCGGCGCGACACTGAGCGAGTCCGAGGCGGTTGAGGCGCAGGCAATTGCCGACATGCTTGGGAAACTCTTCTGCCGCCGCTGCGGATACTGCATGCCCTGCCCGGAGGGCGTACCGATTGGTCTGGCCATGGTGTTCGACAGCTTCGTCAAGCGGTTCCCGCCGGACGTGCTGATCGAGCGTTTCGGCCGTCGCGTCGCCGAAGACGGCGCCAAGTGCATCGAGTGCGGCAAGTGCGAAGCCAAATGCCCCTACAACCTTCCGATCATCGACACGATCAAGCAGTCCGTCGCCAAGGCCAGGAAGATCATGGCTGAGCAGGAAGCTGCTTCTTAACAGCGACGGCACGACGGCCCCGTCGGTCGAGATCACGTTTTGCTGCCCCGCAACTCAAGGAATTTAACACACAAAGAAGCGGCTTACCCTGGGCATTACCGCAACGTTGGGCGCACTATCTCAATCTCGCCCCTGTCGGCTTGGCCGGGCCAATGGGACGAACGCGGAGGTTGCGGTATCGGACACCGGCAGCTTCGCCTTCTAGTATGATGTGCCCCCAACGGAACGTGCTGTCTGTGAACTCGAACACCTCTTCGCCATCCAGCCAGACCTGGAAGTGCTTGCCTACAGCCCGGACTTTGACAATGTGCCACTTTCCAGCCTCGAATCGAGCGCGACCGGAGGGCGTCTTCGGAAGAACTGGGAAGTGAATATGCCCGTGGGTGGGCTTGTCTGCCCAATCAATGTCGAGTTCGTACCCGGATCGCCACGGTCGGCCCTCGTCAGCGCCGCGAAGGACGATCCCGCCTTGGGCGTGCTCGAACAGGAACTCGCAGACAAGCTCGAAGTCGGCGAAGGGTTGTTCGTAGATCACCCAGTTCCCCGGCCAGGCGGTGGCCCTGAAGGCGTCGTTCTCGAACACCCAAGGCCGTGCGCCCGTGTATTGGCGCGTCATTCGCCAGCCGTCCAGGTTGTCCGGGGAGAGAAGCTCCCGGCATTCGCTTGCTGGCGCGCCCTGCTGGCAGCACCCGAGCGCGAGAAAGCATAGCAGTAGGCAGAACACGCTCAGGCCGAGGCCTGCAATGGCTGATATGCCTGTCTTCATGAAACCCACCATTGCTTCCTTCCAGCTGCAAGGCAAAGGTATTCTATGGGCAAATTGTCTCTCTTTCCCGAAAGTCCTTGGGGACCAGTCAAGCGGTGGGGGCTTCTTGGGCAGACCGGCCCGCTTTTCGTGAAGTTTTGCTTGTAGGCGTGACGAAACGATTGTTAGACTTCCGGGCCGAAGCGAATCGGCACAATTCCAGGCAGCGATACCGGCATTTCGGGCGGGCGATCAGGAGGCGCAGGTCATGGACGACGCGCAATTGCGGACGATTTGGCAGCAGCGCCAACCTCGCACCAGGCTGTCCCATCTCAGCGAGCCGCTGACAATTCTCATGAAGCACCGCCTGGAGAAGAAGGTTCGCCAGTTGGCCCGGCTGGCGGAGATCTGGGACGAGACTATTCCCCGCCAGATTTCCCGCCATACCGCTCTTGAGGGCTTTTCGCGGGGCGTGTTGACGGTTCTGGTGGACTCCGCTTCGCACCGCTTCCAGCTTCGCACGCTGTTGGACGGCGGGCTGACGCAGGCCATCCGCGAGAGGTTCAGCGGCGCGATAAACAAGGTCCGCTTGGTTCCGGGGCAGTTCTACGCCGTGGACATAACCGGCTCCCGGCGATATGAAGTCTAGCAACACGCCTGGTGGGAGGACTTCTTCGCCTGGGGACCGATCTTGCACGAAATCGCCCACGTTCCTGCTTGCCCTTGAACTGACTGCATCAAGAGCCCATAATTCCTGCACGTAGCATCTTGCGGCGGGCCCGCTTTACCGGCGGCGGGCAACGGAGCACTTCATGTCCACAACCATAGCTTGCATCGCGGGCCAAGAGATTTACCGGCAATGGCAAGCCGAGCGCCTCACCGGCGAGACCCTCGGCCGGAAAGATACGCCCTTCGGGCAAAGCGGGGAAATCCTCCTTGTCGAGGTGGACGGCAGGAAGTTCTACCTCCTGCCTCGCTACGGGATTGGCATGGCCAAAACCGCCCCGCGTAAGATAAACGACCGCGCGAATATGTACGCCTTGAAGGACCTTGGCGTTACACATATCCTCGCGTGGGGCGCCGGAGGCGCGATCACGCACAACGTCGCCGTCGGGGACCTGGTGATTTTGGGCGATGTGGTGGATTTTACATACCTCCGCGAGAAAACGTTCTTCGAGGACAGCCCGCTAGGCTACCTCCGCCAGTTCCCGGTATTCTGCCCGACTCTGTGTAAGGCGGCTTCGAATGTCCTTTCCGAGATGAAACTCGTTCACCACACTTCCGGAACGGTGGCGGTCAGGGAAGGACCCAGGCTGGAGACCCCTGCCGAAGTCCGGATGCTCGCCACCGTGGGCGCACAGGTGGTCAGCCATACTTTTGTGCCGGAGGTTTTCCTAGCCAAGGAACTGGAGCTTTGCTACGCGGCGATATGTTATGCGGTCAACTACGCCGAGACGGGGAGCAGGCACAGGCCCTTCGCGGTGGGCGAGTTGTTCGGCGGGCTGACGCAGAAGTCCGATGCCGACAGGCTCAAGGGCGTGGTTTCCGCGATGAGCCAGATCGTGGCGCGCCTGGCTGAGGCGCTGGACGATTCGGAGAGCGTCTGCGAATGCGCCCAAAGCATGGCAGGATGCCGCCGGGCGTATAACCTTCCGGAAGACTGGCGCGAGTGGTTTGTGTCAGGTCACTGAACCCGCCCACGCTTGTGCCTGTGGGGTGCGGAGGATACCGGTCGAGGACTCACTTCGGCACGAGGCAGAGGAACTTCAACTCCTGGTCCCCGGTGTTCTTGAATTGGTGCAGTTCGCCCGGTGCGATATAGACGCAGTCTCCGGCAGTGATGGGATTGTCCCCGTCCTTACTGACGGCAGCACCGCTTCCGGCGACGATGAACACTTCATGCTCCCAGTCGTGCGTATGCAGAGGCGTGTGCCCTCCCGGCGCGACGATGAACTCCCGCATGTAGAACGTCGGCGCGCCCTCGGCTTCGTGTATCAGCAGCCGTATCTGCACGCCGTCGGCGCCGGCCATCTCGACCGGCTTCGTCTCGACACTCTCCGAATGCTTGATCTTCATTGGAGTTCCTTTAACCAGTGGGAGCCAAAGGTATAGGATTGGTAGGGATCTAACTCATTGCTAGTGAAATACCCGCGCAGGCCAGTGAGCATTGACTTGCAGACGTCGTGAAGGAACGCGCCTGGGTAAACCAGCTCCAGAGATACGGAATTGCGGTCTTCGCAGTCTGTTGCATCTATATCGGTGACCCCGAGATAGTAAGGCTCATCTCGATCTGAGACTTCCATACCGTAGCCAGATCCTCTGAGTTCGTGAACAAGCCGATTGCGGCAAGACCATAGGAGGTGTATATGGGTCAGCGATTCCAGGGAGACTGAGGTGCCTGACAGTTTCAGTCGAGCCGCTTTCCTGATGTGAGCGAGGTCGAGATCACGCGAGACCGGTATTGGGCCTCCGTCATGAGGCCAATCCGATAGGTCCGAGTTAACTTCACGACGCAACTGTTCGTAGGCAGGATCGGGTAAGACGTGTAAGAGGCGATGGAGGTGAGGTATGCTGACTTTGTCCCAGTAATCACGCGGGGCAAATTGCCTAACGGCAAAGACGAATCGGTCACGATTGCTCTTGCGAGGGAATATTGAAACAGAGAGGGCATCTATCAGGCTGACGTAAAGAATTTTCTGAAACAGCTCTTGGGAATCACCATCAATGTTGGCGATTGCCGCAAGTTGTTTTTCGAAGAAACCGAAGAAGGTCTCGATGTTCTCTGTCAAAGCCTTTTTCGAATCCGACATATGGGCCAAAGTGTAGCCGCTTTTGCCTCTGGGTCAACGGCCCACCAGCCGTTTGGCCATGATGGTTTGTTGTACTGTTTTGCCGTCGAGGTGCCAGTCACGGTTGCGGATTTTGGCGTAGCCGAGGGCCTCCCAAAAGCCGACGGCGTTGACGTAGGAGACGAGGTGCAGTTGGCTTAACCCGCGCCGGCGGGCCTCGGATTCAAGGAGGCGGCATATCTCGCTTCCGATGCCGCGACGCCGGAAGGCGCGCGAGACGTACACCCTTTTGATGCTCGCTCCGTCCAGAGCGCCCATGCCGATCACCCGGCCTGCGCTTAGGGCGACAATGCAGAACATCGCCGCCGGATCTTCTCCCCGCTCGGAAACTATCCATCCGCCCAACTTGGCTGCCCTGGGTTGGTCCAACCCGGTAGCGTCGGCTATTCCGTCTAAAACGAGACGACAACACCCGTCGGCGTCTTCGGGCTGGTAGTTTCTGTACTCGCACATTGCGGCGCCTTTGTTGCCGTTGGGACAAGCCTTTCCCTCCTGCATCTGTCAGGGGGCTTGCAAGCCGCAGTCGGCCGAAGCATAATATGCGACATATCCGTCAGGAAGACAGGGAAAGGAGACTTCCCATGAAGCTCTCGAACAGATCGGCCTGGATTGCCGTTTTGGCTGTCGGTTTGGTATTTCTCCCGGCCTGCGACTGGAAACCCAGAGCGCCTAAGAACGCCGAAGGAGACCGGATAGACGTTCTAACCGTATCCCCAAGCCAGCCTGAAGAGCTTAAAGCAGCCGCCGAAACCGAGGCGGCTAAGATGGACTACCGCTACCGCCTGGAGGTCCTCCAAGCCTACTACGATCGGATCGGAAATATCGACAAGTACCTCTGGGCGACCAAGGAAATAGAGAACCTGCGGAAAGCATGGACGTTCGAATTCGGAGGGCTTCCGCCGATCACGCCTCCAGCGGGGGAATCGCTGGAAAGAGCAGATGAGCGACTGCTCGTTGAGCGCCTCGTTGACGCCCGCAAACGATATACCGAATCGGTCGCTAACCTGGCCGAGGTGTACCACCGAGCGGGGAAGGATTTCGAGACCAGGCTGATTCGCAATGTCGAGGATCGCTTCGACCCGGTGCGGACCTACATGTATTATCCATCCGCCGAGCTTCCCCCCGAGCAAGCCCGACCGGTGGCGCTGATACCCGAGGCCGACGCGCTGTTTGCCGAGGCAGTTTCCCTGCACGCCAAGGGCAAGGGCATACTTCACATTGCCCCGACCACGAGCTATGGAAAGCAGAGGCAGGCTCTCGTCAAGTTCCTCCAGTTGGTAGCCAAGTACCCGACGAGCAACAAGGTGGCACTGAGTTGTTACTACGTCGGGGAGATATACAAGGAATACTTCAACGAGAACCTGCGGTCGGTTTATTGGTATCAGCGGGCGTGGCAGCTTGATCCTAACATCACCAAGCCGGCCCGTTTTCAGGCGGCGACAGTTTACGACTTCCGCCTTCAGGACAAGGAAAAGGCCGTCGAGCTGTACCGGCTGGCGATAAAGCACGAGCAGTTCAACAGCAGCAACGTGCGCTATTCCCATCAGCGCATCGGGGAACTGACCGGGCAGGAGTAACGCGTCCCGCAGATCCGTTGAATTGGCCCGGATGCAGCAGGCAGTCTTGGCCTTGAGGGCCTGACTGGTGGATCTCATGTCGATACCGGCCAGTAGAACAATCCTGACCGCACTGGCGGGCGGCGCGATATTGGGCATTCTCTCCGGTCCCGTCAGCGCGTTCGACAATCCCAAGGCAAAGGTCCCTCCACAGGCCAAGCCGCAACGGAGAGCAGGTGCCGAAGGCGTCCCTCCACTTCCGCTCCCAGCAACGCCTATGCGGCGGACGGAGCGTAAACGCCAACCAGCGCCGCCCGCACTGGTGGGGATGATCCGCTTTCCCAGCCGGGGATTCGAAACCGTTAACGGGCGCAGGCGACAGGTACCTGGTTTCCCGACCACGCAAATCGACATAGAGCAACTCATGCGGTTCGCCAACAAGAAACTAGGTGTCCGCTACCGCTATGTTGGCACCAGCGTATCCAAGTTCAGTTGGGATCCCGTAGAGATCCCGCTGCTGTACCTGACCGGTTGGACTGAGATGCCTGAACTCGAAGCGCCTCTTGCTTCCAGGTTCAGGCGGTACCTCCACGATGGGGGGACGATGGTTTTCCACTCACAGTGCGGAAGGAAGGAGTTCACGGATTCCGCCCGGCGAGAAATAGCGAAGATATTTCCGGATCGCGAGTTGGCCCTGCTGGATTCGGACTCGGAGTTGTTCCGCGCGTACTACAGAATCGAGCAAATGCGGGTTCGACAAGGCGAAGAGCCATTCATTACTTGCCCTCCATTGCTTGAGGGTGTCTATCTCGGTTGCAGGCCGGCGATTATCTTCTCCCCGATCGACCTTAACTGCGGATGGGATGTTGTGACCAAACCGATTGCCGGGGGAACCCTGTACCACCAGGCCGATGCCCGTAAGTTGGGCGTCAATATAATCACGGCAACGCTCGCCAATCTACAATATGGGCGAAGCTGGGGCGCAGAACGCATTCTGTACGAGCAGGCTGACGACACGCGGGACCAACTTGTCTTGGCGCAGCTAGTGCACAACGGAGATTGGGACCCGACTCCACATGCGCTGGCGAACCTGGTCAAGTACATCCGCCGGAACACGACTATCAGCGTACAGGCGAAGCGTCAGACTGTTAACCTGCAAGAGACCTCCGGGCTGACGCATCCGGTAATCTATGTGACCGGCTTGCGGGACTTCACCTTTACAGACAAGGAGGTCAAGCGGCTACGGGAATTCTTGGCCAGCGGAGGGATGCTTGTGGCAGACGCCGCGGCCGGCAGGAAGGCTTTCGATGTTGCCTTCCGTAGGGAGATCGGGCGGGTCTTGGCGGATTCTAAGTTGGCGCCGCTGCCAGCGGACTCAACCGTTTACCAGATACCATTGAGCCTTGCGCGGGTAAGCTTCACCGAGTTGGCCAAAGCCCAAGGCGCAGGTGCAGGCCGGCCTGCACTTGAGGGCGCGGTGGTTGACGGACAGCTTGCTGTGATTTACTCGTCGCTGGGCCTGTCGAACGGCTGGGAGCAATTGGGATATGCCTACAATCGAGGTTACGGGGATACGGATGCGCTGCGGCTAGGGGTGAACGTTTTTTCATATGTTCTTTCGCACTAATGCAGAACAGCACCCCAGCGTCAACACTAGCATTACGCCTAAAAAAAGGCCGGCGGAGGAAAAGGAGGACAGAACCTCTACCGGCCAGAGGGGTCGGGGGAGGCCCCTCTTGCTCGCTCGCTACGTCAATAGTAACAGGATCGGCCCTTTTTGGCGACAACTATTAGCGTTTTTAAGCTTTTTCCGAGAAAAAACAACCGATTGATACATATAGACTTAAAGTTGTCGTGGTGGCCCAGTCTGGGAGAGTGCAACGGGAAAGCGATGAGCGGGCCACCATGCAAGCTGGCATCCAATTGCGCTTTCGCTTGCCGCTATCAGGCTTTAGTGCGGAAACACCCAATAGGAACTGGGAGTCTGGTTGAATATCGCGTAGTAGATCGCACCGTAGAGCATCCACACTCCCGCCCCAAGCAAGTCGCCGGCGATCACACCCATCATGGCTGGCTTGGTTGCCTGATAGGTCGCGTTGCCTCCCAGGCGCGTAACGATCACCTTGATAAACCAGCCGATGAAGAAGGAATGACTCAAGCGCACCATCGGCCAAGTGCCCCACACCAGCAGGAACACCGGGTGGAGCGGCCACCAAGTGAACCTGAGGCGCATCGCGCTCAGGAAGAGCACAGCAGCCACGCCAATTCCGGCACCCCATAGGAAGTTCTTGCTCGGATCAATGTTCAGAAGTCTCTGCAGTCCTGTCAGGCCCAAGGACTCCTGGAGCTGTCCGCTGTTCTCCAATTGTGTGACGGCCTTGTCTGCCGCCTGGTAGGAAGCCTGCGGGATAATCTCTGTGAAGAATCGCCAGGTTCGTAGCGGCCAGTTGTAGCTGGCCCAGAGCACAACCGTGACAGCCAGGGCCAGGCAGAGAACATAAGTCGCCACGGTGGACCATCCGACCCGTCCCATCTTGACCCCAAGGCGGTCGCAGGCCCGAAGGGCGTTGGTGAAGTATGGCATGAGCGCCTGGCTGGGATCGAAGCACAAGACAATGCAGATCAGCCCGACGATTATCATCGCCTCGGGCCCAAGAGCAAAAGATCCGAACAGGCCCATCATCACGCCAAGAGGCTGCCACCGTGGCTGGATGAAGAACAACCCCGTCTCGGCGCTTATCCTGGCGACCGTCAAGTATATGACCATGACCATCCCAACAACCATGGCAGCCATGATGGGGCTGAGCCCGAGCAAGCTGATGATGACGACCATTGCCACAACGGCCACCAGCAGTATCCGCGCAGCCCAAGCTTCGTAGCCGGCAACACCTTCCTGCCTGGTGAAGGTGAATGCTCGCAAGAGCAGATGCCAGTAGTACTTCCTGCCGACATAGAGCAGTATCAAGGCGAAGGCCATGAAGCTTCCGAACCGCTGGTAAGCGCTGAGTCCACCTGACATGTAGTCCGATTTTATGTTGATTCCCGCCGTTATCAGGACGGCAGAAAGCGGAACGTAAGCCAACTGCGAAATCCCGAGGCTCAAACCGATGTCCGAGGCCAGGAAGAAGCTGAACGCGATGGCCGTAAAGTTGATCATCGGTGTGGTCAAATTATGGCCCCATTCAGCTTTATTGAGTATCGGCCACTTGGTCATCACCTGGCTGAAACTGAATGAAAGCGGTATGCGGATGCTGTTGGAGTTCCAGTTGTAGTAGCCGTTCATCAGGTGGATGGCGAAGACCAGGATGAAGCCCGCCCAGAACGCCCTATTCCTGAACAGTGATTTGCTGTCGGTTGTCCTTCCGGAGAGCAGACAGGTAGCCACCTCCGCTATCGGATACCTCAATCTTTCCCGCTGAGACCATTGTCGATGTACAACCAAGCCCATGCATGTCATTGAGATCGCAGCTAGAACCACCAAGGGCATCCATGTGCTCAGGCACCTCTTCCAGTAGTTCCAGGGGACCCGTGAAAGCTCGATGGGCTTGCCTTCTTCTCCCATGCGTCCCCTGAAGTTCTGAACGACCTTCTCTTGTACGTCTGCATCCTTCCACTTCGCATCTCCGGGGAGCATCGACGGAGGCGTGTATTGCAGTATATCGTGCTTCTTCCAGCCAGGCATCTGCTTGGCGTAATGCATCGGAAGAACGAGTGAAGGACCGAAGGTTTCCAGCAGTCCAGTGATCGGGATGCTGCAGCCGACCATCATAAGCGTCATTGCTACGGCAAGTTCGCTTGGCTTGATGCGATTTCTCCGGCCAAATGCTCTCAGAACAAGGACCGCCAACCCACCGAGAAGGATGAACATCAGAACCGCAACAGGAACCAGATGCCCGGCCAGAAGACTGGCCATCCCCAAAATCCAGTCATTTACGTACGCGAATCCCGCGATGATCATGGCCCCGATCAGGCCGAATACCAAGGCACGTACGGTCATGTCAATCTCCGCTCATTTGCCGCTGCCAGAGGGAGCATTATAGCGGATGCGCCGCAGGGGGCAACCAAGGCTTGATTCAGTTGTCCGTACCGGAGTCGCTATGCTAGAACATGCCCATAACCTGGCCATTGGCATCGAGGTCCACATCCATGAAGGCGGGGCGCCGCCCCAGGCCTGGCATCGTGCGTATCTCTCCGGCAAGCGGACAGATAAACCCGGCGCCCGCGGAGACCCTCACCTCGCGTATCGGTAGCTCGTATCCGCGAGGAACCCCCTTCAGCTTAGAATCATGCGAAAGTGAGAACTGCGTTTTAGCGATACATACCGGGAGGTTCCCCAAACCCGCCTGTTCATAGGTGGCCAATTGTCGCTCTGCCGGAAGCTCGTAAATTACCCTGTCGGCAAGGTAAACCTTTCTGGCGATCGTCTCGATCTTCTCCTTTAAAGGCAGGTCGAGGGGATACAGCAACCGGACCTTGGACTTCTTCTTGCACGCCTTCACCACGGAGTCCGCCAGTGCCCCGGCCCCGGCGCCGCCGTCGAGCCAGTGCGTAGAGACGACAGCGTCGGAAGCGCCCGCCGCCAGCGCGGCAAGACGCACAAACTCAAGTTCAGTATCGGTATCGGTGGAGAACCTGTTGATGCAGACCACCACCGGCGCGCCGAACAGGCGGGCGATCTCAATGTTCCGTCTCAGGTTCTCGACGCCTTTGTCCAGCAATTGCAGGTCGGCACAGGTGTACTGATCCGGAAGAGCCTTTCCGGGGACGACGGCTGGCCCGCCCCCGTGCATCTTCAGCGCTCGGACCGTCGCGACCATCACTACGCAATCAGGCGACAGGCCGCTCGCTCTGCACTTGATGTTGAAAAACTTCTCCAAACCGATATCGGCGCCGAAGCCCGCTTCGGTGACTACATAATCAGCCAGCTTGAGGGCGATTCTATCGGCGAGTATCGAACTGTTCCCGTGGGCAATATTGGCGAAAGGTCCTGTGTGGACGAATGCGGGCTGGCCTTCGATGGTCTGCATCAAGTTGGGCTTAATTGCGTCCTTGAGCAGAACGGCCATCGCACCCGCGACGCCTATGTCTTCGGCGGTGACGGGCTTGCCCGACTTGTCCACGCCAATCATGATTTGCCCCAAACGCCGGCGCATGTCAGCTAGGCTCTCGGACATCGAAAGAATCGCCATGGCTTCGGAAGCGATTGCGATATCGAAGCCTGTCTGCATCGGCCTGCCGTCCGTCTTGGCGCCCAGACCGGTCAGAATGTTCCGCAGAGCGCGGTCGTTTACGTCCACAACCCGACGCCAACTTACACTGTAGGGATCAATACCAAGCCGCCTGAGCCCAAGCTCGGAGAGGTCTTCGTCTTTCAGAATGTCCTCGTGCATGAGCCTCGCGTCGATCGCTGCTGCGAGGAGATTGTTGGCGATGCTGACGGCGTGGACGTCGCTGGTCAGATGGAGGTTGAATTCCTCCATGGGAACCACCTGGCTGTAGCCGCCCCCTGCGGCGCCTCCCTTGATCCCAAAGGTCGGACCCATCGATGGCTGGCGTATACAAAGTATCGACTTGCCCTTGGCGCCCAGTGCCTGGGTGAGCCCGATCGACGTAGTTGTCTTGCCCTCGCCCAGAGGTGTAGGGGTAACGGCAGTGACTACCACGTACTTGCCGTTCTGCTCGTCGGCAAGCCTCTCCATCGCCGACAGACGGACCTTGCCCTTGGAGCTGCCATACGGCTCGAGTTCGTCGGGTAGTATCCCCGCCTCGGAGGCGACCTCGGATATGGGCTTGTAGCTTGCTGCCCGTGAAATCTCGATGTCAGAGGGAATTTCCCGGCTCATTGGTCACTCCTTCTTCCTGCGGACCATGCCGCAAGCAGATTACAGAGTTCCCCTTATAGCAATTCACAGCCTTGAGGCAAGGACCAGAACGAAAGGGATCATGTCAACAATTGTGTGCCAGTCTGAGTTTGTGCCATTCGTTCCTGACCCCTTGCGCCGTGAGATGGCAGATTTGTGCTCTTGATGCGCGAAGCTAGAAGCCCTTCATGCAGCTGGGGCGGACGTGCGTGCGCCGGGCTGCTTGTGCCCAATAAGCACGGCCGCGGCCACACAACACATTCCCACCAACGAGGAGATGTTCGGCGATTCGTCCGGCAACAGAAGCCAACTGAGGCAAGCTCCGAAGACGGGAATGACAAACTTCCACATGTTCAGCCGGGATACCTTCGCCTTGCGAAGCAGGGCGTACCATATCGAGAACCCCGCCGCAGAAACGAACGACAAGTAGATCAGCACGGTGAAGAACTCTGCGGGCGGGACTTCCGAGGGGACCCCCTCCACGATCAGGGCGGCCACAAAGAGCACTATGCCTCCAAAGCCGATCTGTGCGGAGGTCAGCAGCGTTGGGTTCATCACCCCTCCCCTTCGCGAGACAACGACGTTTGCCGATGCCGATGAACATATGCTGGCCAGTACGAGCGCCATTCCTCCAAGCTGCTCTAGACCCCCGGGCTTCCACGGCTTGGTCGCCAGCGCGATGATGCCCACGCCGGTCATTCCCAATCCGATGGCCAGCCACTTGCCCGCTGTCATCGGATCGTCCGGAGTGGCGAAGTGGGCGATCAGTGAGACCATCAATGGGTACGTGCCGAGAAGAATCGCCGCCTGAGCCCCGCCGATGTACTGCATTCCGGAAAAGAAAGCGCCGTAGAGTATAGCGGTCTGGAGACAACCCACAGTTGCGACTAGGCGCCAATTCCGTCGGATGGACGCGATGGCCGGGCCCGGAGAGCCCCAAAGCGGTAGAAGCAGCGCCCCAGCCAGAATAAACCGCCATCCGGCAAAAGTCAGCGGGGGAACGTGCTGCAGGCCGACCTTTATGCCTACAAAGGCTGTGGACCAGAGAAAACACGCGAAGATCGCCCCTGGGACGGTCCATCGCGTCGGGCTTGGCGGTTGATCTGGCATATCCTGCTCGCCCCGCTCAGCGCAGCGGGGCTGAGGATGCTATCACCACATTGGCGTGTAGGCAACAGTCTGTTACACACTACCGTTCGGGAACCGGAGAAACCGCTTGTCAGGCGGGCCAAAGGCTGTATAATTCTCCGTTCCTGCCTACTGGCGGGAAATGACATCAGCAGGAGAAACGAAGTGGCACATTCGCTTTCGGCGAAGAAGAGAATACGTCAGAACGTCAAGCATCGTAGCCTGAACAGATGGCGCAGGCAGCGAGTGAAGTATGCGATCAAGGCATTTGAGGACGCGGTGGCTTCCGGAGACGCCAAGGAAGCGGCCAAGAAGTTGCAGGCTTGCTACAAGCAGTTGGATCAGGTTGCTGCCAAGGGAACGATCCATAAGAACGCCGCGTCGCGCAGAAAAGCTCGCTTGGCCAGGAGGCTGATGGCGATTGCCTGAAGGCCGATCCGACAGCCTAACCACATCGCCCACGCAAATCTATGGCGTGGGCTTTTTTTCCCAGCATGGTCTATAATCTGGTCATGCCACTTGGCGGCGCGCAATTCGTTTCTCGCGGAGGCACCAAGCTTTCCGCAGCGCTCGATGCCTTCTGCCTGGACATCTCGGATATGGTGTGCGCGGACTTTGGCTGTAATGTCGGAGGCTTCACCGACTGCTTGCTTCAGCGAGGCGCGGCAAAGGTCTTTGCAGTTGACACCGGTTACGGCGAACTGGCTTGGAAGCTTCGCCGCGACGCGCGAGTGGCCGTGATGGAGCGAACCAACGCGCTGCACTGCCCCGTGGCGGAGATGGTCGATCTGGTCGTGATCGACGCGGGGTGGACGGTCCAGAAGCTCATCATCCCCGCAGCCCAGAGGTGGCTGAAACCAGGCGGGCGGGTTGTCTCCCTTTTGAAGCCTCACTACGAGCGAGAGAAGCTTGATGGTCGCAAGCCTGTCTCGCCTCTGGCAGTTGACCATGCCCGCCAAACCTGCCGAGATATATGCAATCAGCTCCTGCAGCAAAGTCATCGCCTACTTGCGGTTATGACTTCTCCTCTGACAGGCAAAGGTGGTAACATAGAATTTTTCTTGTTGCTTGCTGGATAGGGCCAATGGCGGTAGTCTGATTAGAGGTCATTGGCAACGTACATGTTGTTGACGGCTCGGGGCCGAAGGCGTAAACTTTTACATAATCTCATCCATAACGGGAAGCGGGCCGGCCTGGCAGGAGGAATTGGGCGCGGTCGGACGCCGACATGAGGTCAGATCGATGAAAGAGATTCGAGTCGCTGTGGCAGGGGTTGGCAATTGCGCATCTAGCCTGATCCAGGGAATTAACTGGTACGCCGACTGCGGAGACGCGGAGGCGGACTACGTCGGCCTGGCTCACCCGGTAATAGGAGATTTCCTTCCGGGAGATATCAAGATGGTTGCGGCGTTCGATATCGATGCCCGCAAGGTCGGCAAGTACCTGCATGAAGCGATATTCGCAAAGCCAAACAACACGAAACTCATTTACGACAGCTTCACCTACGATGATGTCGAGGTGAAGATGGGCAAGATTCTCGATGGTGTCAGCGAACACATGTACCGATACCGAGAGGATCAGCGCTTTGTGGTTTCCGACCGGAAGGAGGCCTCCCACGACGACGTTATGAAGGTTCTGCGGGAAAGCGGTGCGGAAATACTCATGAACTACCTTCCCGTCGGTTCACAGAAGGCTACGGAGTTCTACGCCGAGTGCTGCCTCGAAGCCGGAGTGAGCCTGATAAACTGTATGCCGGTTTTCATTGTCTCGGACCCGAAATGGGGCAAGCGGTTCACCGACGCCGGCATACCTGCTGTTGGAGACGACGTGAAGGCGCAGGTCGGCGCCACGATTGTCCATCGCGTGCTGACACGCCTGATACACGACCGGGGCGCCGAGATTGACGCGACCTATCAACTCAACACCGGTGGAAACACTGACTTCCTGAACATGCTCAACTATGCGCGGCTGGACTCCAAGCGGGTCTCCAAGACCGAGGCAGTGCAGTCCCAACTGGACCTCCCGCTTCCGGAGGACCAGATACACATCGGCCCAAGTGATTACGTAGCCTGGCAAAAGGACAACAAGATCTGCTTCCTGAGGATCGAGGCCCGGGGCTTCGGTGGCGTTCCGCTTAACATTGAGTTGCGCCTGAGCGTGGAAGACTCGCCCAACTCGGCGGGAGAGACGATAGACGCGATACGCTGCTGCAAGCTTGCCAGGGATAGCGGCCTGTCCGGGCCTCTAGATGCCGTAAGCGCCTACACGATGAAGCATCCGCCAGTGCAGTTCACCGACGATCAGGCAAGGCAGATGCTCGACCGGTTCATTGCCGAGAACTCGCCCGCTGCCGTGCCGGCAGAAATGGGCAAAGGCAAATACGCCCCAAGGGAAAAACCTATCCACGCGCAAAAGAAGTAGGCTTGTTCTGCAATGACATGGCGGAAAGCGACCTAATCCGGCGCGATCCTGTTGCGCAGTGGTTTGTCGGAGCAGGCTTCAAGAACAGATTAAGGGTCGACAAAATAAGCATCTGTGGGAATATGGGTTGAGCTTCGCTCAAGCTCAGGTGAGGCCAAGTCCCATTGCTCAGAGGTTTCATTTGTTTAACAGTCAGGAGGTCGCTCATGTGCTCGTCGCGACTTCGCTCTGTTTCCCTGATCGCTGCGCTCGCGGCAGCGTTGATTGCCTGCCGACCGGCGGAGGCAACGATTGTGGTTGCTCAGTACGACGTCTTCGCCGATTCGGGCTCCTGGTTCATACAGCCAACATACGAAGACTGCTACGTCGGCCAGACGTTCACGGCCACGCAAGCCGGGGTACTTGACTCAATTGACATCCCGGTGCAAAGCGTCACGGAAGACAACCCGAACAACGTTGCGTTCCTGGTCGAGCTTCGAACCACCTATGATTCCGGCATTAACGGCTGGTAGCCGACAGACACGATTTTGTCTTCCGGAACGATCTTGCCGGACGACTCCCAGTTCGACACTTATCTCATTTCCTAGAAGACCATCGATATGAGTGCCTGCGACATCGAGGGAGGCGAAATCTACGCGATTGTCTGCAACGCCATCCCGTCTGCAGATGCATACAACTGGTACAGCAAGTCCGGAGGTACGGGATACAGTGACGGAAGGGCCATCGTCGGCTATTGGACCAGCGGCCTGCTGGCCGGTCAGAGCTGGGACTTGGCGTTCCGCGTCAGATGTCTGCCCGAGCCAGCGTCGCTTGGCTTGCTGAGCGTAGGAGCGATCGCCCTGGTCAGACGCAGGCGAAGATAACCCAACCAACGAACAGACCGAACAGCGCGCCCCCTGCGGGGCGCGTTTTTGTGCGCGGCGGCTTGTCGGGCGGGTCCGCTTGAACTAACCTCTGGTCATGATAGGCAGGATGATCGGCATGAGCGTGGCCGCGTTCCGCGACTTGGTCGCACGCGGGCTGATCCGTCTCGGGGTGCTGCCCAACACGCTTACCCTATTGGGGATGTTGTTTACAGGTGCCGCCGGGATCTGTTACGCGATCGGCGCGCGGAGTTCGTTCGCGCTGAGCCTGGACCCATCCGCTCCGGCCAACGCTTATCTGCTGCTTGCCGGGCTTGCGATGGTACTGGCGTCCTTTTGCGACATGTTGGACGGTGCGGTCGCCCGGCTGGGCGGAAAGTCCACCAGGTTCGGCGCATTTCTCGACAGCTCGCTGGACCGCTACAGCGACTTCGCCGTATATGCCGGGATCGCCTTCTGCTACGCGTGGGCGCGGCCTGCCAATGTCACCTTCGTCCTGCTTTCCATGCTCGCGATCTTCAACGCGTTCATGATCTCCTACACTCGCGCCCGGGCGGAAGACATCATCGACAAGTGCCGAGTCGGATACTGGCAGCGGGGAGAGCGCTCAGCCGCGATTTTGTTCGCCACCTTCGCCTACAACACGCCTGCCCTGGTTACCCAGCAGGCGATACTCCCGCTGTTCACCGTGTTGCGGCGGTTCTTCTACACGCGCAACGTCATCGCCGGCAAAAACCCCATCACCGACCCGCGGATGGGCGGGACCTGGCTGAAACTTCGCGTGTGGCGCTGGCCGAGAATGACCATCCCCTACGACATCGTTACCGCGCTGAACATCTCCTGGTTGATATTCGCGCGAATCCCGGCCATTGACCTGCTCCGCAACTGCCTGAGCGGATAGACTCTTGCGAGCCGGTCCGGGAAGAGAGGAAGCTCCGACTGAACGAGCTGGGCGGCTTCAATCAAATCGAATAGTCTTGCCACCGGTTGGTGGAGAACCGTCCGCATCGGCAAGGTCGTTGTCTGCGTTGACGGAGGGGCGAGAAGCCCCATATAATCCTCCAAGTTCGTGGGTACAGCCCCGAGCATCTGCTTAGGAGAGCTGTGTGAGAATTCCGCTACTTCTTGCCGGGTTGCTGGTGGTCTCGGTCCTGTCATGCGGCTGCAAAAACGAAGGTTGGGGCTTTGGCACCAAGAGCCCGATCAGCCGCGATAGGCAGGAGATTCCCCAGCCGATAGGCCTTCTGCTACCGCAATCAATCCGCGTTCATCCATTCACGGGGCGCACGTTTGACGAATCCGGAGGGATAAGCGGTATCGACGTTCGCATCGAGGCGCTCGACGCCTATGGGGACGCCACAAAGGCCTTCGGGGACTTCCGATTCGAGATGTACCGGCACGTCGCCAACAGCCTGGACCCCAAGGGCGAGATGATCTCCACATGGGAAGAATCGCTCTTGGAACCCAAGGCCAACCTCCTTCACTGGGACAAGACGACTCGCCTCTACACCTTCAAGCTTCAGTGGGAAAGCCCCGTGCCCGTTGGGAGGCGCCTTGTGCTGGTGGCGAGCTTCGACAGCCCTTTCACCGAGCGATTGGCGGACCAGTGGGAGTTTGTATCGGGCCAGTGAGGACCAAGATGCGCCGCTCTACAATAATCTTGCTGGCAGCGGGCCTGCTCGTCTCGGGGTTGTGCGGTGGCTGTCAGCAGAAGTTCACCCGCCAGCGATACGAGACCATCTACGTATCCATGCCCGATTGGCAAGTGCGAGAAGTCCTGGGCGCCCCTGCTGAGGGGAACGGGGATCAATGGACCTACGTCAACGACATGCCCTACTACCGCGCCGCAGTAGCCTTCAAAGACGGGCGGGTCGTCGGCAAGTCGTGGTCCACGGAGAAGCCTGTGGCCCGTTGACCCTGCCGGCTCGTTTCGTCATCCAGCTTGGGCGATCCTGACACGGTTCTGCCGCTTGTTCCTTCCCATATGCACGGTGATGGTCGCGGGATATTGTCTCTTACTGCGCGGCGCGATCTCGAACTCAGTTACCGTGGTGCGATAGTCGAACAGTGTTGTCTTCACCTCGCTGTCGTAGTCCGAATCGCCATCCCACTGCCGGCGGAGTTCGAAGACTATTGGCCTGGTTCGATAATTGCGGATGGTGTCCACCCAGCCTGTTCGTTCGTCCCAACCGTCAACGACCTGCCGGTTATTGACCAGCCGGAAGTGGAAGTTCATCCGCTCAGATGACATGCGCCGGGTCTCATAGACAACCAGTTCGTCCGGACCGAGATTGATCTCGATCGCCGCCTTGACTGGCACGTAGCGGATTTGCTGGCGGGCGAGGAAAGCCAGCCCGTCAGCGCCGTTCTGGCGGAACAGATTCACTTGCCCGTCTGGCAGGGGGCTTTCGCCAAGCTTGTGCTTCTCGTCGTTGCGCCAAGTGAAGAATCGCACGGGTCTTGGGCCATACTGGCGGCCCCTCATGCGATAGACGATGTCGAACGACACGTCCTTCGCTTCCACTGCTCGCATCCGCTTGCTCCATCCGTTGGGGATCGTCTCGGTCCCGCCAACAGAGAACATGAAGTACTCGCTGAGGCCCTCCTTGATTATCTTTGTGGGCTGATCCGAAGGCCTACTTTCCGGCATCGCCAGCGCAAACGAACATCGAGCTACCTCTTTCTTCATGTCAGAGAACACAAGGCTGGATTTGTCTCCAATCACGTCAATGCCTCGCCTTCTAGCTAGTTCCTCAATCTTCTCGACCAAGTTGATCGTCCCGACGATCAAGCGGATCTCGGCGTTGTCATACTCCTCCCCGCTGTGGTTGAAGACACGGACGTAGCCGGTGAACTGCATTTGCTCCTCTGCCTGATCGACGATGGCTGCGTAGTCCATGCTCCAGGTCAACCCGCTGGTGAAGTAGGTCACCTCAACAGCCACCTGGCCCTCGAAGCCACTCTGAACGTTCCAGATAAGGTGCTGCGGCTTCTGCCCCGGAAAGACTGTGTCAAGCAGTTCCACCTCATCCTGGTGTTCGAGTGGCCGGAACGTGACGCTGCTGGGGTCTATCAGCGTATTCGCCCAGGAGAACTGGAGTTTGTTGAGGCCTTTCTTGACAGTGATGTTTCGGGTCTCCCTGACCAGAGTCAGGTCCTCCGAATTGTAGATGGTCAGTTGCACGGTGTCTCTGGAAGGCAAGGTCACGAGGTCAACGTTCCCGGCCAGGACTGAAGCGGAAAGAGCGGCAAGGACTGCAAGTGCGACTGCCGAAGCTATAGTGCGGTTCATGGTTGGCATCCTTTCAGAGCGCTCACCAGAGGTTCTTCAGTGTGACGTGGAAACGGACGACCGTCTTAGGCACCCCGGCCTGCTTGTCTGCGGGGCGGGCAGGCAGGTCAACCAGAAGCATTGGTGTGGCGCCTCCGAGTTCGTAGTCGAATCGTATTTTCTTGCTTGTCTTGGCGCCTTTGGTCCACTGCACATCCCCGTGGGTCTTGCCGAAGTATTCCTGCCCGAGGCGGTTGAGCTGCTCGAGGATCCTGAGCGTTGCCGGCTTGTCTCGGAAGTTCTGGATCTCATACTTGACGATTATCTCCTGGTCGTAGAGATCGTAGGGTTCGCCGCGGAGGCTGTGGCGCTTGTTGGACTCGATGGTCCTCGTGCAGACGATGTCGCGCGACTCGCCCAAGTAGAGCTTCATTGAATCGTCCAGAGGCGTAAGGGACGCCCAGTCCTCTCCGAGGAAGGCCTGGCCGCCCTTGCCGTCCTCGATGAATATCCTTGCCTTGCCCGGCTTGAGGGGAAACTTCCCCATCTCGTGCTCTTGGTCGTTCGTCAACACGTAATGCATAAGGACCTTGCTGGCAAACGGCTTATCCGGATTCAGCGAGCCATGCTTGTACCAGTCAAAGGTGAAGGTCTTCTCGATGGGCACGGCCGAGAACTTGTGGAGCAAGAGCTTCAAGCTGTCCTGTTGGTTGAGTTGCTTGCGGAACCTGGGTCCGAGCCCCGCCCATACGTCCGCGCCGACGAAGTCCTCGCCTGAGTAGTTGCGAAGGACCATGTACTTGCGGAGCGTCAGAGACGTCTCGTCTTTGTCGGCAACAGCGCGATACTCGAAGCTGCGCGTCAGATTGGATATCAGGTAGCTGACCCGCACCTTGCAGGCACAGGCGGCGGCCGAGAATACTTCCCACACCAGCGCGTTCTCATTGGGCGGGTAGGCGACGTTTATGACGTTAACCTCCGGCGATTCCGATCCTTCGGACAACCCGACCAGCCTGATCGCTCGAAACTTGTCGCCCTCTCTGACGGCAACGGGCCGGAACAGGATGGAGTTTTTGTCTATCGACGTATTGGACCAACTGAAGTCGATCATGTTGTTTCCGGTGGTCGATTTCAGAAGCGGGACGATGCGCTCCTCCTCCACCAGCGTGTAGTTGCCGTTATCGAGCTGAATCTCGACGCGCTCGCGCTGCGGCAAGGCGGCAAGTTTGACCCGGGCCAAGGCGGGTGGGCTTATCGCAGCCAACCATAGCGCGACACCCAAAATGGAAACGCGGTTTGCCATGGTATTCTCCTTCAAGACACGCCCTTGGAGCGACGTTCTGTTACCTATGACGCGCAAAATGAAAGAATGTTCCCCACTATTCAGCACAGCAAGAGAAGTATTCAAGAGGCGCGAACAGGGGCTACTTGCCGGCGGGCGCAGCTTTGACCGAGCGCGCCTGGAGAGTGATAAGCAGATATTGGTATTCCGCCGCGGCGGGCGCGCGATCGGAGAACATGAATGAGGTGAACCTTTCCGGATCAATCCGCTTGCTCGCCGTGTCCGCACGTTCGAGCCTGTCGACAGCACCGTCGTGACGGGGCGCACAGAGGACCCCTGCGGAGCGGCGGTCGGTTAACATTGGCTCAGTCCGCGCGTCCTCTCTAACATTTTCAAGGTTGTCTTGGGCAGCTCTTCCTGCCGTCAAAGGCGACCCTCTCAGCCTCAGTTTTCCATCCACTTCCTCGATGGCTACGTAGCCTGCTCTCCCGGCCGGTTGAGTGGCGGCAGCTCCCTTCTCCGACGCGGCGGAGCGCTGCCGGGCGCGGATCGACTCCAGCCTAGCAACGACATGAGTCATCTGGGTCGGGGTCACCTGCGCCAAGTATTGGATTTCGGCGGGCTTCGCGGGAGGCAGCTGCAGATAGTTCGAGGCGACAACCGCCATCTGTCTGCGCATGAGCTCGGCCTTCTTCTCGGCAGGCGGTCCCGCCGGGAGCATCACAACGCGGCTGGCATTCAGGACTTCCTCTATTTCCTCTTGGAGCTGTCCTATGCTGTCGGCAGTCAGGTCCTCTCTGCGCGCTTTGGCGATGACCTTGGCGACGTATTCTTCGTCACTTACATGCGGGGCGGCGGGAGCGGTCTCAACGGACTTTGCGAGCTTTCTATCAACCATCGCAAGAGTAAGCTTGTCCGGCATGGCAGGAGCGGCTTTGGGCGGTTCTCCGGTTTCACCGAGCGCGAAGCTCAGTTGCTGGCTGAATTCACTGGTATCGCCTTCCGGAGCCTTCGCCGGAGCGGCCATCTCCTTTGCGACAGCGGACAAAGCTGCCCCTTCGAGTCCAGACTTGGCCGACTTCCTCGTGGGTATTTCCTGCTCCGGTGCCGGCCTTGGTGGTGCGGCGGGGGTAGCAAGTGCAAACTTCGCTTCCTCTCCAGCAGTGGGAACCGCAAAGATTGCCTTGTCGGCCGGGGCATCCCTGGTCACGCCTGACGAGTCGAGAGCATGGGTGGAGGATTTCGGGGGAACATCGCCTCGCGGCGGCGTCTGGGGCGGGATCTTATCTTCAGCGAATCCGTCGGTGGTTCGGGCGATTTGACCCCTCGCGCGAGGTCGGTCGGTCTCGGCCAGCTTCTCAGGCCAGGTTGGCGGGTTCAACAGAGCGACCATGACCGAACCTATGCCGACGGCGACAAGCAACACTGCGGCAACAGCCAACCAGCGCACCCAGCGTCCGGGGAGGGGCGAATGTTCGTGTGCGCCCGAGCCGATCAGGTCTCTTCGCTCCACCTGGGCCAGCACCATCGAAACGAAATCTTCGCCCGCATGCCAGCGCGGGAGATCCGCGACCATCTCCCTCACTGCCTGCAGCTTGCGAAGTTCGCTCGCCACCTGGGCGTCTTCGGCAAGAAGCTGCTCGACCTTCTTGATCTCGCCTGGTGTCAATTCTCCGTCCAGGTAGGCGGAAAGCTGGTCCAGGATTTTCTGCCTGTCAGTCATTTCACCAAATCCGCGAGCTTGTCCTTCAGGGCCGTCCTTGCCCTGTGGATCCTGCTCTTTACAGTTCCGGCAGGAACCGCCAGCACGTCGGCAATCTGCGAGTAGTCCATCTCTTCCATGTCCCGCAGGACGATCACAAGCCGCATTTCGTCGTCAAGCTCTTCGAGAGCCTGCGCGACACGCTGCATGGTTTCCGCCTTGACCGCCGCCGCCTGGGGGGACTGCCCCGACTTACGCGCCTTGAGCCCGGCGGCTTGGGTCAGACCAAGCTCATCCGCCGCCGTCAGCGACTGGAACCTGATCCTTGCGCCGCGTCTTCGACGTGAGATGATCAGGTTCACGGCAATCCGGAACAGCCAGGTGTAGAACCTGCTCTGGTTACGGAACTGCGATATCTTCTCAAGCGCCTTGAGGAACGCTTCCTGGGCAACTTCCTCGGCGTCCTCTCTCTGTCCCAGCATCCTGCAAGCGGTGTTAAACACTCGATCCTGGTACTTAGCGACAAGCAGACCATAAGCCTGCATGTCCCCGGACCTTGTTCGCTCGACGAGTGAAACATCCTCGAAACCGATGGTCTCGCCTGAGTTGCTCTGCCGGGCAGCATCCGCCTCATCCGCGGACAGTATGTTAGACGCCTTAGCCTTCACTATGTTCCCACAATCGCAAGCCGTTGCCTGCTGGCCGCCACACATAGACCTCGAAGGAATGTTACAGCCAAGCGGCCGAAAGACATAGTCTGTCCATAAAGTTAAGTACTGATCCGCTTGACAGACAGCGGCAAAAGAACGGTCGCCAGCCCTTAATCCGAGCCAACGACCGGGAAAAGCAATGATCGGCCGCAACACTACTAGGCCTGCCGGCTCTTGCTTGCCTCCTGAAGCTCCTTGTTCTGGGCCGATTCGCCCGTGCCTTTGAAGAACAGGTGCTTGTCCTCGTCGCCTTCGGCGCTGGTCTCAGTCTTGACCGACACAAGGATCCTGGTCTTTCCCTTGTATCCGCCTCGCAGCAACTCCTCGCTTATCGGGTCCTCAACGTGCTGCTCGATTGCTCGCCTCAACGGTCGGGCGCCGAAGTCCGGGTTGTATCCCTTGTCAATAAGGAATTCCTTGGCCTCGTCATCCAACTCCAGTGTCAGGTCGTGCTCGCTGGCAAGGCGCTCCCTGACTTTGCGCAGCTCGTAATCCACTATTGTCACCAGGTCTTCGCGGACGAGAGATTTGAAGACTATGGTGTCATCGAGCCTGTTGAGGAATTCAGGCCTGAAGTGACGCTCGACTTCCTTCTCGAGCATGTCCTTCATCTTCTCATATGTGGCTTCCTCATCACGCTTGGCGAATCCGAAACCTCCTCCGCTTCGAATGAGTTCCGCGCCTATGTTGGTAGTCAATATCAACACGGTATTCCGGAAGTCCACTCGCCGCCCGAAGGAATCGGTAAGATGGCCTTCTTCCATGATCTGAAGCAGCATGTTAAACACATCAGGGTGGGCCTTCTCTATCTCATCCAGCAGGACTACGGCATAGGGCCTGCGACGGATCCGCTCGGTAAGCTGCCCGCCTTCTTCGTATCCGACGTAGCCCGGAGGCGCGCCGATCAGGCGGGAGACGTTGTGCTTTTCCATGTACTCGGACATGTCCATCTGGATAAGCGCTTCTTCGTCTCCGAACATGAATTCGGCCAGCGCCTTGGATAGCAGGGTTTTCCCCACGCCTGACGGTCCGGCGAAGATGAAGCTGCCCATTGGTCTGCGCGGGTCCTTCAACCCGCTTCGGGCGCGGCGGATAGCCTTCGCCACCGCCTTGATAGCCTCGTCCTGGCTTACGACAGTCTTATGCAGCTCGTTCTCCAGTTCGAGCAGCCTCTGCGCCTCTTCCTTCTCCAACCGCGTCAGAGGAACGCCCGTCATCTTCGAAACCACTTCGGCAACGGTCTCGGCATCGACGACGGCCTCGATCTCCTTGGCCTGCTCGCGCCACTCCTTCTGCATCTGCTCTTTCTTGTGCGCGACCTTCTCTGCTTGGTCGCGAAGCTCAGCCGCTCGCTCGTAATCGGCGTTCTTGACGGCCTCGTCTTTCTCCATCTGGAGCTTCTCGACCTGTTCTTCCAGACCCGCCAGGTCCGGGGGCTTGGTCATGTTCTTTAAGCGCATGCGAGCGCCGGCCTCGTCGATCACATCAATGGCCTTATCCGGCTGGACGCGACCGGTGACATACCTGCTCGACAGGTCTACGGCTTGGGTGACCGCTTCGTCGGTGATCTGCACGCGGTGGTGGCTTTCGTAGCGGTCGCGGAGACCTTTTAGTATGTCCAGCGTCTGCTCGCGCGTGGGCGGATTGACGATTATCGTCTGGAACCGTCGCTCAAGCGCGCCGTCCTTCTCGATATATTTGCGGTACTCATCCATCGTTGTGGCGCCGATGCACTGTATCTCTCCTCGGGAAAGGGAAGGCTTAAGTACATTGGCTGCGTCAATCGCGCCCTCTGCTCCTCCGGCGCCTACAAGAGTGTGCAGTTCATCGATGAACAAAATGACATTCTTGGCGCGTCTCACCTCGTTCATAACGGCCTTGATTCGTTCCTCGAACTGGCCGCGGTACTTGGTTCCGGCGACCATCATCGCCAGGTCCAGCCCGACGATCCTTCGGTCGTGGAGCAGCTCCGGGATGTCCCTGGATATGATCTTCTGGGCAAGGCCTTCCACAATGGCAGTCTTCCCGACGCCCGCTTCACCCAATAGGACCGGGTTGTTTTTCGTCCGCCGGCACAGAACCTGTAGAACGCGCTCTATCTCGTCCTGTCTGCCGATCACCGGGTCCAGTTGCCCTTCCTTGGCCAAGGCGGTCAGGTCTCTTCCGAAGCTGTCCAAGGCCGGAGTCTTGCTCTTCGCCCGGCGCTGTCTTCCGGTAACCGGGGCCGCACCGCCCTCTTCATCCGGCTCAACGCCTGCACCGAGAAGCTTAAGCACTTCGCCGCGAACGTCGTCGAGTTGCAGCTTGAGGTTCATCAACACCTGTGCGGCGACCCCATCCTGCTCCCGAAGCAGGCCGAGCAGCAGGTGTTCGGTGCCAACGTAGTTGTGGTTTAGGTTGCGTGCTTCTTCGATGGAGTACTCGATCACCTTTTTGGCACGGGGCGTTTGGGGCAACTTGCCCATGGTGACCATGTCGGGGCCAGCCTTTACGAGCTTCTCCACCTCGATTCGAACCTTGTGCAGGTCCACGCCAAGGTTCTTCAACACGTTGGCGCCCACTCCGCTGCCTTCCTTCACCAGGCCGAGAAGGATGTGCTCAGTTCCGATGTACTCGTGGTTGAAACGCTGCGCTTCCTGATTCGCCAGCGCCATCACCTTGCGGGCACGCTCAGTAAATCTTTCGAACATTTCTCGGTGAACTCCGGGCCTTGGTGTGTGTAAGGCCTTCTAAATAAAACACCTGCATTCCTTTGCCTGTGCCCTTGCCATCGCGCGACGGCCTTGGCAATCCCTTCAGCACCATTCTACTTGGCCTGGCGGCCGCGTTCAAGGAGAGCGCGCTACAGACCCAGCATTACTATCGGACATAGCCGCCAAGGGGTTCACCATCTCCCGAAATGCCAAACCGTTGCGGCCTTTGCATCAATGGGACCTCGGCGCGGTCAAAACGCGTAGCCCTCAGGGAAAGAAGAAAATGCACACAGGCCTCGGGCCTATATTGTTCAAGGGTCCGAGGCCTGAAAACCACAGTTTCTTTCGAGTAGCCGCTCTTTCAGGGAGGCGTACCGTCTCCCCAGTGGTCGAGGACGTAGTCCAAGTCGGTCTGGCCGACAAAGCCGTCATCGTCGGTATCTGCCGGGTCGGCCGGGTCAACGGTCCAACCCCACTTGGCCAGGATCATGTCCAAGTCGTCCTGTCCGACAAAGTCGTCGCCACTTATGTCTCCCGGCACGTCAAAAAAGACCTGAATGGTCTTCTTGGCGTCCATCGAAACAGCGACAATCCTCTCGTCGTCGCCTTTGGTAACCGTGACAGTATGGTCGGTGTAGTAGGTTTTCCCAGACGGTTCGTGCTTGTACTGGTACAGCTTAGTACGAGCAACGCCGCTGTCATCCGCCTGGTCGTCGAACACCACTATGCCGTAGTAGTCCTTGATGGTGATGTCGGCAAGCGGCTCGGTCTGGATAGTCAACGTCCAGCCGACCCAGAAGTCTCGCGACCCGCTGCCGTCGAACCGCACCTCGTCATATCCGGCGCCCAGGCCGAAGATTGAATCGTAGAACTTGTGACCGGTCGATCTGTAGGTGCTGTAACCGACTCCTATCGTGCGGTAGTCCGTGCGTGCGGGGCCTTCGTTGAGGAACGTGTTGTCGTAGAACTCCGCGTTGCATCCAGCCCCATAGTAGTCCTCTCCCATGCGCGCGTTGCAGAAATTAGAGATAATCACGTTGTTCTCATAGACCAGTGGAGCGTCGTTGGGATCGCTGTCGCCGCAGTGAACGATGCATCCCTGGATGTCGCTTTCCATGTTCTCCAGGACGGCCTTGACTACATTGTCGCGATAGACGCAATCCACGATGCTCGGAGTCATGTGGAACCACGTGCCACGGACCATCCCACCGTCGCGGCCGTACGTGATCATGTAGTTGTCATAGTACTGAATGTTGTCGCCTCCCCAGGTTATCCGGCAGCAGTACGCTCCGGACTGCGCGCCGTACTCGGCGAATCGCTCGTCGGGTTCGGTCGCCTGGAGATGGATGTAGTTATCGTGCACCATCACGTCGGCGACTCCGTTGGATACAGTTCCGACGCCGATCACCAGATACCCCGTACCGAATATCTTGTTGTCATTGCACTCCGAGCCGGTAGTCGCGTAGTGATTGATGGCAAAGCCGTTGGTGGCGCAACTGTCGATGTACATCTCGTTGGAGTAGATGTCGCCATTTGAGGACCCGCTGATTCCGCAGTGGCGGGCGCGCTTGATCAAGTTGTGGTGTATCGACGCCGCAGACGCTATCCCGTAAAGCGCGGCATGGCGGTTGGTGATCTCTATACTGCGGTCCATGACGATATTGTGGTGGATGGTGTTCGGTCCCGACCACTTCGTGTCAATTCCCGAGACTTGGTCGCCCTCATAGTCTGCTGTTATGCCAGCCACCTCTCCGGAGGAACTATAAGAGAACAGCGGGCTGTACCCGATTCCGCAGGCGACCGCGCCGTTCATTCCCGCTCCCTGCTTGATCGAGCCATTGTAAACCTTGCAGTTGTCCTGATCGTGTACCTGGACCCCTTGGACGGCATAGTGAATGAAATCCCAGAAATTCCCCGCCGGGCCTGTCGGGTCAGTCTGCACGGTGTTGTTGTATGTGACCGTGTGCCCGCCGAGGTCCAGTGTCACGTTGGCAGCCGCAACTTTGAATGCCGTACCGTCGGCAACTATGTCCTGGGTAACCAAGTACGTCTTTCCGGATTGATTTAGGTTATAGGGCGGACTGCCCAGCGAGCCGGGCACATACACCACATTTGGCGGAGTGGCGGTGGTGAAGGCCCTATCCGTCGAGACGATCACGTTGGACCGCTCGTCTTCGGCGACGAAACGATAGTGGTAAGTGGTGTTCGGCAACAGACCCCTAAGGTAATGAATGTGCATGTAGTATTTGCGCTCTTCCTGCCCCATTGTGTCGCTGCCGTATGATGCGGTCTGTCCGTATTCGATGTAACCGCCGGCCGGAAGGTTCGTCTCAAAGGCAATCACGGCCGAGGTCTGGGAGACATGGTTCCACTCACCCGAAGGCACAAACACCAAGGTATTTCCAAGCATCTCGTAAGCGAGCGGTTCGATCTCCGCCCCGAAGTTGTCGATGCAGAACGTATTAAACCTGTCGTACCAGTCCACCAGCGACCAGTCTTCCCTGTAAGAAGCCGTCACTTCTGTGTCCGAAGCCGGCATCAGCAGGCTGGTGTCCGCCCGGGTGACCATGTCGATGGTTTCCGTATCCCCGATCCACTCGTCGAACAGCATGCCGGACGGAGGCGTGTCGGCCACGATGCCGACAAGAGTGTCCTCCGGATAGACACCGCTTCCGGTTCCGCTGTTGACCGTGAGCGTATATGGGGTGGTGTAGGTGGCGGTTACTACGGCATTGGCACCTGGCATGGTGATCGTCGTACTCGCCGCTTCCACATCGTCCACCGTGGCGACATCGCCCGTCCATTCTGAGAAGATCATCCCGCTGGGCGCAGGATCGGCGGAGATGTTGACGACTGTACTCTCCATGTAAGTTCCGCTTCCCGATCCGTCGTTGACCGTCAGGAAATAGGGATCCACCAACCTGTAAGTCGCTGTGATCGTCGATGCCGCGGCGGGCATCGTGTAAGTGGTCTCACCGGCGCCGAGGTCGGCTACTCCTGCTGTGTCGCCTATCCAGAAATCGAAGACCATCATCGACGGCGCCGGATCGGCCGAGATGTCCGCGATCCAGCCTTCCTGATAGCTTCCGTCTCCACTTCCGCTATCGACCGTAAGCGCGTAGGTGGGCGGGGGAGTTTCGTTCGTGTAAACGATCGTCAGGATCGGGCGATTGCTCTCCGTGCCGTTGTTGTTCGAGAACAGATACACGCCCGTCCCGCTGCCTGCCGAAACTACGAAACCGCAGTTCTGCCCCGTCTGGTACATGGCCTTGACCATGTTGGTGACGTTGTATTCGTAAGGATCCTTGTAGCAAGTCGGACCCCACTGTATGGTCACTGCGTTTGCCGAATCATAATCGGCCGTGGAGAAGTTTCCCGACGCCCAGTCCGCGTTCCCGGCAAGGTCCGCATGCATGCCAGTAACGTTGTCCTGGTTATCCCCGGCGGAGTTCGGCATCCAGTTGGTGGTGCATCGACTGACACTGACATAGTCGTTGTCGCCCTGGTAGCCCACGATCGCTAGTGTCGCGCTGGTCACGTCGTCCGGGCCGCTCAATGGCAACGCCGTGAACAGGTCCTTGATGCCGATCAGTGTGAACTCCGGGCTGCTCGCGCCGGTGGCGTGGTAGTCGTACCTGCCGAGGGTGTCGTCCCCGGCGACGATGTCAGTCTGGTCGAAGGTGATATCCGTGTATCCGCCCCCGCCGCCCTGGCGGTAGCTGACGGTGGCGGCCAAGCTAGAAGCTGCAAACAGGCATACACTTATCAACGTCAACGCTGCACGATTGATAATCATGTTCTGGTCCTTTCGACCGGATTGGCCGGCAAGAATGGCGTGGGCGCACACTATCCTCCTCATTGCCACTATCATAGCTGCAAGAGGACTTCACGACAAGCGCCATTTTGCACGAGAGCGTGCTGGTCCCCGTGTTGACATCTGGCCCACCAAGGCCAGGCGGAAGTGTCCGCAGACGGCTTGCCTGATGAAGGCAAAACGGCTTGTTGCCGTCCCTGGACTTTGTTCTTGGAGTTTGATCTGTATCTTCCAGACGGTATCATTCTGCCACCGATGGACTTTGGAAGGGATGGGCACATGGAAGAACTGGTCCGTGGCTTATTCGCCGAGTCGGCCATGATCATAGGCCAAGCAGGACAGCACCTGGCCGGAAGAATACTCGATGCGGTCGAACTGATCCTCTCCTCCTACAAATCCGGAGGGGGCGTATTGGTCTTCGGCAACGGCGGTTCGGCTGCCGACGCCCAGCACATCGTCGGCGAGCTGGTCGGCAGATTGATGTTCGACCGACCTCCCTTGAAGGCGCAGGCGCTTTCCACAAATACCTCGTCGCTGACATGCCTGGCGAATGACTACAACTACGAATCCGTTTTTGCCAGGCAGATAGAGGCCAACGGAACCGACAAAGACGTCGCGATCGCCCTGTCCACTTCGGGCAACTCAGCCAACGTCGTCGCCGGGCTGGCAAAGGCGCGCGAGGTCGGGATGAGGACCATTGCCTTGACTGGGCCCGGAGGAGGCAAATGCGCCGAGTTGGCGGAAGTGTTGCTCGACGTGCCTCAGGCGGATACCAGCCCTCGGATACAGGAAGCTCATGCCGTCATCTACCATGTCATATGCCAGCTTGTTGAGGAAAAGGCGTTCGGCGAGTGAGATCGCGCACGCCACCTGCCCCGTTCCGTATCGGCGTGAACTGCTTATCCGGCCAGTGAGATGTGGGTGGCGCCTTCAGCCTGTTTCTTTTTAAAGCATTGCAAAAAATGCCTTTACGGGCTGAACAGCGCCTGCGGTCCCTGCAACTCGATCAAGATGCGAAACGATGGACAACTGCCAGTCATCCCTCGGCCACTATAGGTGCCGGCGTGGAGCGATATCACGAGGGGGACACTGGTGTTATCTATAGTATAAGCAGTCACTTAACCGCTCCTAAAGAACATGCCGTCTTCTTGCGTCACTGCGAAGTGGCTATCGCTTGCCGATTGCCTGATGCAACAATCTCTTACGCCAGTATGGGGAAAACCCCTTGCCGATTTCGCTATCTGGCATTACAATATCTGCTGTTCTGTAAGGAGTTTTACGGGTTGGAATTGAGCCCCCAGCCCGGAGGTGATTTCTTCGTCGGAGGCGCAGTTCACATCGACAGCACGGAAGTCTGAGGAGAGAGTACGATGCGTACTATATGTGTTTCCTGCTTGTTGGTTTGTGTTTTTACTATTTCGGCCGGTTCCAGTTATGCCGAGCTTCTAAACCTTACCGTTGAACACTACCCTCGGGTTTATTCGACCTTCGTCCAGGTGGACTATGACCCAGCGGGGGCTGGTGCCAATGGTCTGCTGGAAGCGAGCGGATGGACATGGGATCTCTACGAGGACGAGACCTCAATGAGTTGGCCGATTTACTCGGGCGAGTTCCTGCTGTCAGTGGAGATAGACAAGGCTACAGGCCAGGGAGTGAGCGGCTCGCTGGACGTTACGGGCGATCCCTACGGACCTCTGGAGACATTGTTCTACTCGACGACTCTAACCGCTTTCGGATACGGTGGCGACGACCTGTTTGAGTGCCTGTTCACTCAGGAAGGTTCAGGCTTGCCGCCTGTGGGCGAGCCGATCGGGATCATCATGAACGCAGTCAGCATCGACGATCTCATCTTCAGCGAAGGCGTTGAGCCTGGCTGGGACGTCGCCTTCTCCAACGGCGGCGATGGCTACAGCAATGCCTTTTACCTGCCTGAACCTTCGTCCATGGCTCTGCTCGGATTGGCAGGGCTTGGTCTGATTTCTCGTCGCCGAATCAGGCGGCGCTAAGCAGTTCATAGAGGTGGCATTGGAGCATCGGGCGCTGGCTTTTTGGCAGTGCCCATTGCCATAAGAGAGGGACGTTCAACTGAAGTGAAGGAGGCGTGCAGTCATGTTTGCTGGTAAAGCAACAAGCAGAACAAAGGCGCGTATGCGCCGGGAGGCAGACGGTACCCCGCTTTGTGAGCAGCTGGAAGAGAGGGTCCTGCTTTCTCTTTTGGGAATCGGCGAGCAGATAGGCAACCCTGAGTTGCAGTACGATCGCAACGGCACGGTTGTTTACGACTCGACCCTGGATGAGTTCAACGTGGACGCCATGCCCACGGCCATCGCACTGGAACCACTGCTGCCGGGTCAGCGCCCGAGCCGAATACTGGACCCGAGCGACTTCCTGCTTCAGATAAAAGTGGATGGTGACGGAAACCTGATCGGCGGAGTCGAGGGAGACGATCTTGCCGTGTCTGGCCAGTTCGACGCGGACGGCGACCGGGTCATAGACTATTCCGGGCTTCTGCTGACCGGCGAGATAGTGGCGTTCGGCTACCTGGACAATCCGGTCAGCGACCAGTATGAATTCCGGCTGACCCCGACCGGAGGGGCACTGCTGCCGTTCTTTGAAGGCTACGACATCGGCATAGACATGCTGTCGCTGGACTCGACCTTCGCCGACAGCTTCGCCGTGGACTTCACCGGCGGGTCGCAGGGCACACTTGGCGTAATTCCGCAGCTTCCCCCGCCGCCATCAACTGTTGCCGGAAGAGTGTATATTGATTCGGCCAACGACGGTTCTGCTGTTGGAGATGCGGGAATCGCCGGTGTAACCATCCAGCTTAGCGGCACGGATGATGACGGAAACTCGGTCGATCTTTCGGCCGTTACCGCCGCTGACGGCAGCTATATCTTCGAGGATATTGCCCCCGGCACCTATGCGGTGAGCGAGGTCCAGCCGGCCGGCTACCTTGATGGCATAGACACTGTCGGCAGTGCTGGCGGCGTTCTTGCCAACGATGCGATCAGCGAGATTGTTCTGGCGGGCGGAGAAGAAGCCGAAGGATATAACTTCGGAGAACTCGAGGCGGCTAGCCTGTCTGGAATGGTCTATCTGGATTTGGACAACGATGGCGTGCTGGACGCTGAAGAAGAAGTAATCGCCGACGTGGAGGTCACGCTGACAGGAACCGACGACCTCGGCAATGCCGTCACCATCACAACGCAGACCGGAGCGGACGGCGTGTTCGAGTTCACGGGCCTCAGGCCCGGAAGCTATACGCTGACCGAGGCCCAGCCGGAAGATCTGCTGGACGGTCAGTCCGGAGCGGGTAGCCTTGGCGGAACAGCCGGCTACGGCGAGATTACTGAGATCACCGTCGCCAGCGGAGATGAAGGTGTTGACTATCTTTTCGGCGAGATCGAGCCCGCCAGCTTGTCGGGAATGGTTTATGTTGATTTCAACGACGACGGCGAGGCGGACTTCAACGAGAACATAATCGAAGGAGTGACAGTCACACTCACGGGCGTTGACGATAGAGGCAACGCGGTCAATTTCGTCACGCAGACCGATGCCGAGGGTGACTATGTCTTCGCGGAGTTGAGGCCCGGTACCTACACGATAACCGAGAGCCAGCCAGCGGGCTTTGTTGACGGCCAGGACGTTCTCGGTTCCCTCGGCGGAACGATGGGCAACGACCAGATGTCCGACGTCGCCGTCAATGCCGGCGAGATGGGAATAAATTACGACTTCGGCGAGCGACCCGAAGCGGGCGACACCGTCGCCTGCGGACAGACGGCGAAGGTAGGTTTCTGGCGAAGTTGGAAGGGCCGCCGACTTATCAAGTCTTTAAACGGCGGATGCCAGTCAACGCAACTAGCCAACTGGCTTGCGGCGACATTCCCGAAGATGTACGGCGTTGAAGCTGGAGAAAACAACCTCACCGGCATGACCAATTACGAGGTCACGAAGTTCTACAAGAAGATCTTCCGGGCTAAGAAATGTGGTCGCTGGTGGGGCAGGAGATACCAAGCCGCGCGGCAACTTGACGCCCAGGTGATGGCGCTTGCGTTCGCGACTTACGTCACCAATCAGTCGCTGGCCGGGACCGCGGGCGAAGCCTACGGCTTCACCGTCACAGAGTACGGGGTCGGAATCGCCACCTATAACATCGGCAGTGCCGGCGAAGCCTTCGGAGTAGCGGACGACACTGAGATGACTGTGATGGACATCCTCCAGGCAACCAACGATCAGGCGGTCGATGGTGTCCTCTACGAAGGCGACAGAATTCTGCGGTCAATGGCCAACGCGGTTTATACCGCGATCAACGAGTCAGGCAGCATCGGACTGTGCGGATGCGAGTTCGTCAATTGGCTGAGGGCCAGGATCGCGCAGTTGATGGAGCAGTTCCTCTGCTGCTGCGGATGCAACTGAACCATCCCATTTAGATAGACCGGAGCCCAGTCCAAAGAAGCCCACGCCGACTAATGCCGGCTTGGGCTTCTCTCTTCGGATCCTCGCTCCAACCGAACGATTGCTTATCTTGGCTCTGGCAGGGAGAGTTGTGTATCATCCTCAGGGAGTCGCGCTTGACACAACCTTCAATTAAACGACTCGGTGTTTCTATGGAACTATCAAGGAGTACTGCAGTGAAACAACTTATGGCCGCATGCCTGCTGGCCTTCTTGGCATCGGCAAACTGCGATTGCGTCGGGACTGCTAAGCCTTCCCGAGATGGGAATTCCGGTCCCAGTGCGCTAGCAGGAACCGATGGGCCTTCCCTAGATAGGAGTGGCTCCGCCGCGCCGCTTCCGGCAGAGATCGTTCCGGTTGTCAAACCGGTTGCGGAGCCCGCAACCAAGTCCGCCGCTGCTCAGCCGACTTCCGCACCGGAGCCCCGCTCTAGACCGTTGATATCCGTCGGCCGGGCTACCATCACTTCCGACAGACTTGACAAGGCGATGGCCGCCCTCAAGCGACGTTGGGCCTCCAGGAATCAGGAGTTGACCAGGGAAAAAGTTACAGAGGCAAAGAAGGTCCTCTACAAGAACTGGATAGACGAGGCACTGGTGAACGACTACCTGCGCAACCAGATTCTATCCGCGAAGGAGATCGACTCTGCCAAACGGGAAATGGCGAAGCGAGTCATCATGGACCGGCTGATCGGGGAATACCTCCGGGACAAGCGTCCGCCAAGCAAGGAACAGGTCGAGGCAGAGGCGGAAGAGCTTCTCAACAAAAAGGTAGAAATGCAGGAGGCGCTCAGCAGCTACAAAGAGTTCAAACGCTGGGATGACGAACAGCTTGAGCTTCACGCCAAGCTCCACGTCCTGGAGAGCAGGGCCACAACTCCGGAGAAAGCGGCTGCGCTCGTCGAGCAGAGCCCTATTTCTTATTTCGACGGCACGAGGCTGACTGTCAAGCACCTGCTGATCGCCTACAAAGCATATGATAAACGGAAGGCCAAGCAGGATGCGGAGCAAAAATGTAAGGTGATCGCCAAGGCAGTACGCACAGGGCGTCTGGACTTCGCCGATGCCGCAAGGATGAATTCGGATTGTCCCTCTGCCTCCAAAGGCGGCAAATACGGACCGTTCCGATTGAGCGATGTACCGGAGCGATTTGCCGCGGTTGCGAATGCTCTTGAGCCCGGCGAGACAGGTGGTCCCTTTGAGACATTCTTCGGTTGGCACGTAATCCAACTTATCAAGCGGGAAGAAGGCAGCGGACAGGTATCCGCCAACGCCGACAAGGTCGCGGCAGGAATCCTGAAAAACCAACTTCACAAAAGGATTATCACCGAATCGGCCCGGAACAATCCGGTGACTATACACGAGCCACCTACGGCAACGGATGCGGACATGGCTCCGGTACAGGGCGCCCCGCCGTCAAGTGCTCCAGCTACCCGCCCAGCACGCAGACATCCTCGGCCTTGACTCGAACGGTGACCTCCTGGCCCGACTCAAACGCCGCCTCATTCCTGGGAAGTGACGAGGCCTTCCATATCAGTTGGCGTCTCTCGCCGGCAAGTCTGACCGAGTATTGCCTCAGGTCTCCCAGATAGACAGCCGAGTTCACTGTCGCCGGGAAGGTGTTTGCCTGCCCGGCAATCTGGCCGCCCGGAGAAATTGTGACGCGCTCGGGCCTTATGCAGCAGGCGACTTTGTCACCGGCCTGGCGACCACCGGAGTCGCGAACCAGCAATTCGCCCAGCGGGGTCAACACCTTGGCCGGAGATCCGGACTCCGCCAGCGTCCCCTCGATGAAGTTGGCCTCTCCCAGAAAGTCTGCAACGAATCGCGTCCCCGGCGTCTCGTAGAGTTCGGAAGGCGTGCCGGTCTGAACGATCCTTCCGTCGTTCATAACCGCAATGCGGTCAGCCATGGATAGGGCCTCTTTCTGGTCGTGGGTGACGTAGATCGCCGTGGTCCCGGATGACTTGACCAGTTCCCCGAGTTGCCCTCGCATCTCCAGCCGCAAGCGCGCATCAAGGTTACTCAAAGGCTCGTCCAGCAGAAGGCAATCGGCCTGTGCGGCTAGCGCCCGCGCCAAGGCCACACGTTGTTGCTGCCCCCCCGAAAGTTGATTGGGCTTACGCCTGGCATACTCAAGCATATGAACGCGCTGAAGCTGGCTTTTGGCGATGCCGCGTCGCTGGGGTCGCCTCACGCGTTGCATTTGCGGTCCGAATTCAACGTTCTGCCGAACCGTCATGTGAGGCCAAAGCGCATAGCTTTGGAATACCATGGCCGTTCTTCGCTTCTCGACCGGTAGATTGGTGACGTCGGTTCCTCCGAAGACAACCGCGCCTTCCGTGGGGGCGATGAGTCCGGCCACTATCCGCAAAAGTGTGGTCTTTCCGCAGCCGCTAGGACCCAGCAGGAAGAAGAATTCTCCTGAGGGAATTCTCAGAGAAACGTCCGCCACCGCTAGCGTCTGTTCTTCGCGCTGTCGGTAAACCTTAGTTATTCGCTCAAGTCCTATCTGCATACTGAGACCATCCTAGGCTCGGAAGATTGCGCCCAACCTCCTACCAAGAAGCGCGCTGGCCAATGCCATCGTCCCACCAAGCAGCGCCATGCCGTAAACACCCATCGCGGCCGCCTGGTTGGTCGCTTCCGGAGAACCAGTTGACATTGCCAATCGGAATATCTGCTTTGTGATCGGGTAATAGTCAGGCGACTGGGCCAGTATAAGTGAATCACTGACTTCAAGCATCGCGAACGCAAAAGTCAGAACAGCGGCAGCGATTATGTTGGCCGCGATCAAAGGCATAGTGATCCGAAATGCCGCCTTTAGCTTGGATGCCCCAAGATTCCGTGCGGCTTCCTCAAGAGACTCGGGCACCTGTTGCAGCCCTGCCGAAACGCCCCGCACGACGAACGGCAGCCGCCTGACGGCGTAGGCAATCGCCAGAATCGCGAACGGATTCCGCGTCGGCCCGATCGCCTCCAGCCAACTGCCCGGAGTCGTCATTGCGACATAGCCAGCCGCTAGTATCAGGCCGGGTACGGCCAGAGGAAGCATGCATAGGCCATCCAGCAGACTCCTCCCACGGACCCTCACACGCACGATCAACCAGGCAGCTAACGTGCCCAGAACAATGTCTATACCGGTGGAGACTCCAGCGTACTTGAGGCTGTTGTAGATGCTTGTGGTGGTCTCGGGTGAAGTCATCACAAACGTAAGGTGTCGCAGAGTATAGCTTTCCGGGAAGATTGAGTTTATCCATTTATCGGCAACGCTCAAGAGCATTACTCCGATATGAGGAACCACAGCGAGGAATATCACTCCCCCAAACAGCCCCCACGCGCCAAGCGTGCCAAGCGGGCCCAACCGACGCGTTTCGGCTGCTATAGTCGCCTTTGAAGACTCGCCGGACATCCCCCTTCCAAACAGGAACTTTCCCAATACATAGAGAGTCACTGAGCTGGAAAGCATGATAAACACCAGGCTGTAAGTCCTAGGCGAGACCTCGGCGTTGGCAAGTTCCTGAAAGATCGTGACCGGTGTGAGGTGTTCATAACCGATGATCGAGGGTGTTCCGATATCCGTGAATGCCCATATAAAGACAATGGTTCCCCCGGCAAAGAGCCCCGGCCGGATCAGCGGGAGCGTTACTTTGAGGAACGATTTCGCCGGTGACGCGCCCAGATTTCGAGCGGCCTGGACATAGGCGGGGTCAACGTTGGCCAAGGCTGCGGAAGCGTTCAGATAGAGGATGGGGAAAAGGTGCAGGCTCTGAAGTATGACAACACCGATGAAGCCGCTTCCAAGCCAGTCCGGCGGGGGCGAGACTGCCGGGTCAACCAAACCAACGCGTTCGAGCAGTAGGTTGAGTACGCCAAACTGCCCCAGAAGCCTCTTCATTGAGACGGCTCCCACGAATGGCGGGAGTATCAAGGGGACCAAAACAAGAATGCTTAACACACCGATCCCCCTGAAGCTGCAACGCGCCCTCAGCGCGGCAAGCGGAACGGCCAGCGCCATCGAAACGAGCGTGGTCGTCGCGGCCAGCAGTACTCCGTTGGCCAGCTCCCCCATGAGTATCTCGTTTGATATAACCCTGCCGAACCAATAGCCGCTGGGCTTGCCATCCAGAAGGAACCCCTCCGAGACGTTTCGCAATACCGGCACGATTAGAAAAGCAACGAGGAACCCAACCAGCAGCACCGTCGGCAGCATGCCCCGGTGCCATGATGGCCAAGGACGCGCCGTCATCCTAAGGTTAGGATGGTCGGATGTCGGCATGGAAGTGTTCACTGGCTTGTGCGCTTGTACTTGTCTCGGAAGAAGCTGATCCAGCCTGTGATTATGATGTCAGCCTGCTTCTTGTCACGAAGTTTGGTGCTTAACTGGCCCAGACCCTTACGATCCGCAGCGTCTTCGGGCAATTTGTTGAACTCGGCCAGCCTGTCTGCATCAAAGCTTGTCTCAATGAGTTTCTTCTTCGCTGCTCTCAAGCCGTCGCGGTTCTTGACGGCCGCTGCCCATACCAGTTTTCTGAGCACACTGAAACTGTCCGACCAGAGCCTGGTGTCGATAGCCATTGACTCTCCGGATGCGTAGGGATTGACGATCATGGAAGAAAGCTTCCCGGCGTAGTGCTCATACACGTCCCTGCGGATTGGCTGTCTTCCCAATTCGACGCGTGCCGGTCCGTCGGGTGTCCCGGGCAGCAGAGCCCAGAGAGCCTGGCCGGGGCGAGAAAGTACAAAATTCACCAATCTCTGTGCCACCAATCCGTTGGGCGGATTCCTTAGAATTGCGATCGGATCCGGACCGAAGGAGGTCTGTCCCTTCGGGCTGACGTACACGATCGTGTCGGGATACCTGACTACTCGCAAAGTGCCGTAGAAGTCGATGCAAGTCGAAAGCGCCACTTCACCTGACGGGACGGCTTCGGCTGCATCTCCGGCACCAGAATAGAACTTCTTTGCGTTCCCAAGTATTGCCAGCAGCTTGGCCCAGCCTGAAGGCCAGTCCTTCCCGGACTGGACGATCATCTGATATGAACTTGCCGCTGACCCGGACTGGGTGGGATCGGTCAACCCAACCAGACCATAGAACTGCGGCGACGCCAGATCCTCCCACTGCTTTGGTGGTTCTATCTTGAGTCTTTCCAGAAGCGGCTTGTTGTATAGCACCCCGAAACCACTGACAGCGGACCCGCACCAACGGTGCTGTGGGTCGAACATGTTGTGCCCGCCGAACATTTCCGGAACATTGGCCAGCACGTCATCGCTGATTTCCATCGGCTGGAGTATGCCTTCTTCGGCGAGACGTTGGAAATTGTAGTCCCCTCCGCCCCATACGATGTCTATTCCAGAAGTGTCGCTGTTAGAATAGACGTTCCGGAGGTGGCGAAGTATGGCCGTAGATCCGCCTCCGACATCTCTCCAGTCGATGTCCACCTTCTGTCCGAACTCGACCGCGTGCTGCAAGGAGAACGCTGCTTCGTATTCGTTCTCTATATCTGTGTTGTGGGGACTTATTGCGATCAGCTTGACGGTTTCCAACTCCGCCAGCGACTTACCGTATTTCTGCTGCACTTGTTTGTCGGCCTCGACCGCGCGAGGGTCCGTTTGCTGCCCGCCCCGCTTCGCACAGGAAGCGACCAGGCCGGAAAGAACTACCAACGAGAGAAGCAGTTTCGCCGTCTTCATGCCACTTGTCCTCAGATGCCGAGGTCTTGTTTCGTAAGGATCGCGTCGAAACCATACCCGGCGGCTTCCACGTTCTCGCGAGCGCCCTCCATGCGGTCGATTGCGAATATGAGTTGCACAATGGTCGCGCCTGCATCGGAAAGCGTTTTCGCCGCATCGAGCGCGGCCCCTGCTGTGGTACCGATATCCTCGACCAGGACGACGCGCTTGCCCCGGACGGGGGGGCCTTCGATGAGTTTGCTGGTGGCGTAACCCTTGGCGGCCTTGCGGACGATTACGAAAGGTTTGCCGCTTTCCATGGAAGTTGCCGCCGCAAGAGCGACAGCCCCGAGTTCGGGACCGGCGATCAGATCAACATCTCCAAGCGGGCGGACTTTCTCGGCGAACGCCCTGCCAAGCTCGGAAAGAATCTCCGGGCAGCTCGCAAATAAGTACTTATCCAAGTAGTACTTACTGCGCTTTCCGCTGCGCAGCACGAAGTCGCCTTCCAGGTACGCCGCGTCCTTTATCCTTGCCGCAAACTCTGCTTTGTCCATCCACAATCTCCTGCGCGTACGGGCAGGTGAACTCTGCCCGATCCGGCAGTTGTTATCACGATAGGAACAGCCAATCAATAGGCTGTACGCACCAAAGCTTTCAACTCCGCCCGCAAAACATGTGCAACGGCACTTGACGTATGTCGGCATCCAACTAAAATACGGAGATACTTAAGCTTATCGCCGAAGGCTGCAATGGCCCCAAGGCAGGGGCAATGTTTCTTTACCACCTGATCGCATCTCGACGAGCAGGGAAGCTCAGAGTGTTGCTGGCTTAGCTGCGGAAGGCGGTTCGCGCCGCCGCACAAGCTGGAGAGCAAATCATGTTCGGCAGAAGATTTCTCAACAGGAAGTCTCTTACCAATTCAAGTTCGCGTCGCGCTTGCAGCATTGGTTCCGGTGCGATGCTCGAGTCTCTCGAACCGCGCCTGCTCCTGTCGGGGACTCCCGGACCCGCCTACGACGTGTGGGGCGGCTTCGAGGACCACGGCGGAGACTCGGATTACTACCTCAATATAAACCAGCAGGGATGGGACTACCTGGGAAGCGCCGATGTCAGTGACGTTTTCATCGGCCAGTATGACTATTACGTGATCGCCGCGCGATACCCGATCTCCCTGGATGCTCTCACATGCGGAGGCGAGGGCGTCTCCGACAATGCGGAGTTTTTTAACATTACCAACTCGGAGAACGTATGGGGTCTGCCCGATGGGTCAGGCGCGTTGTTGGGACCCGTGGACTACCCAGCCGGGTACAGGGGTGCCGCGGTTATACAGAACCCTGGCCTAGGCGGACCGGGGCCGCTATGGTTCGAAGTAGAGGTCAACACGATTCCCCTTGCGCCCGGACCTATAGAGGTCTTCGTGCAGTCCGAGGAGAACTGGTCCGGTGGGAACACGTCAGTCGATTACGAATTCGAAGTGCAGGTCGGTGGAGTCGATCTTCAGCGTCTGGTGGTCATCACACCGTGGGGCGAGCCCTTCGATTCCGATTTCTACCTTATACCCGTGGAATGGTCGGGCGAGCCGTTCTATTACAGCGACGAGGTGGTAACATTCGAGGCCTGGACAGAAGGCCCGGAACAGTTCTTCTGGGTTGAGTGGGAGATGCCCGAGGTGGTATGGGGGGAACTTCCGGGCGCCGACCCGTCGTTCATCCAGGTTTCTTATAGCGGAGGGATATGGTCGGACTTCGTCGATCATAGTATCGTCGCCCCGCCCGGTCAGGTTCCCAACATAGTCTTCCCGGTGGACGGGATGTACGACGCGCCCGTTTACATGCTGATTGCATGGGATCAGTGGGTCGATGCTCCTCCTACGGGAGGGATATTCACCGAGGTCACCGACGTGGAAGGTTGGTACATGGGCATGGACGGGATCATGGATTTCCCTCCCCCCAATGCCAGCTCCTGGCCGGTCGGTGAGCCCCTGATGTACGCGATGGAATACATCGCTTGCGTGGAGTTCTGGGACACGCTGTTCTACAACAGCAGCGGAGTCGAGGTCGGCGTGATGGCAATGACCTCCAGCGAGATATCATTCATGACGGAAGAGGAATTCATCCCGCCGATGGAGCCGGATCTGGCCATCACGAACCCGTCGCTTTCGGCCACCCAGGTCGGACCGGGAGAGTTGGTCCAGTTCAGCTACCTTCTTGAGAACTGGGGCGACATGGATGCGGGCAGTTCCATTACTTGGCTTTACTACTCCACGGACCCAAGCGTGGACACCAGTGGCACGGGCGTCGGGGGAACTGGCTTGGGCAGCGTTTCCGCCTGGTCCAGCATCGCGGATACGATTGACTTCAACGCGCCGACGATACCGGGCACGTACTACTACGCGGCTGTTGCCGACTGGGGAGGTGAAGTTTTCGAGTCCAACGAATCCAACAACTGGGGGCAAGTCCTGACGCTCGAAGTAATCGGCCAGGACGAATACGAGCCCGACGACACACCCGGCCAGGCATCCCAGCTTCCACTTGACGGTTCGGGCCAGGAGCACTCGATACACGATACGAGCGACGTGGACTGGATGACCTTTACGTTGCCTGAAGCGTCTCGCCTCGACGTGCTGGTGCTGAATACCGGACAGGATATGGAAGTCTGGCTGTACGAGCAGTCCGACATGGCCAATCCAATCGCCCATGAAGACGTGTCAGGTGGCTTTGACATGTTTCAGATTCCGGGCCTGGCTGCCGGGACCTACTATCTGAAGGCAGCCTCCTACAACCACTACTCAGTGGTTCCCTCCTATGTGGTGGCGGCAATGGCTAGCGTCGCAGCGCCTCTGATCGAAGGCCACGTCTATGACTACCACACCGGTCAGCCGCTTGCTGGAGTGGATGTACATGTAATTCAAGGGGAGGACCCCCAGGTTGCCGACGCCTGGGCATGGGACCATGTGACCACGGTCACCACGGATCTGACCGGCTACTACCAGATTCTGGACCTGCCCGACCGCAGTTACCGCCTGGGGACCAATTCCGGACAGACCGTCGGTGAGTATAGCTACGTCGAAGGCAACCTTTACAACGTCCCCGCAGCCGCGGAGAGCACGACTTCGGGAATGGATCTGTATCTTCGTCACGCCGGGTCGATTGTCGGGTATGTCTATGGCCCCGGCGAGCAGCCACTTGAAGGGATCGAGGTCGTCGTCGAAGCCGAATACGTCGAAGAGGGCATGGACCACGGCTGGCACAACACATGGACCGACTCCAACGGCAGATACGAACTCTTCCTGCTCGAGACCGACCTTGATGTCTACCCCGTCAAGATCGGCTGGGCTGAGGATAGCTACGGTACGCCTTACGCAAGCCAGATTGCCCCGGACCTGTACTCGGCAGCCTATGTTGGCGCTACCGGGCCGGACTTCCACCTGGACGCGGGCGGATGGCTTATAGGACACGTCGAGGACTCGTCGGGACAGCCGATCGCAAACTTCCACGATGTGCTGGAGCCTCACGTCGTAATCGACAACGGGCTATTCGAGGACCCGAACGTCTGGACAGACGCCAACGGGGATTTCCGCATGCCTGTTCCCGCCGATACGGATATCTACTTCATTACCAGCGGATGGAGCTGGGGCAGGTACGATCCGGGCGACGGACGGTGTGCCTGGGGCGAGAGATGGATTGGGCCTTACACAGTCTCAGCCGGGGCGACAACCACAGTGCCCACATTGGTCGTTCCCGAAGCGATCACGCTGTCCGGAACGGTAACCGATCCACTGGGCAACCCCGCGCCAGGCGTCGAAGTGCGGGTAATCGGCTACGACATCTTCGGTGGGGAAGTCTGGATCGAAGAGGAAGACACGGCATATACGGACGCATCCGGCAATTACATGATCGACTGGGTTCCTGCCGGGCAGCTTGCGATATCCGGGTGGGCTGACGGGTATCTCACAAGCAACAGCGGATACTTCCATGATGTGCCTCCAGGCGGAAGCTTGGTGTACGACTTCACGATGGTCCCCGCCGACCAGGGGGTTGTCATATCCGGTTCGATAGCCAATTTCGACCAGGTCGCTTCGAGCACGGTTGCAGGAGAACCGCTGCCTGACAGCATGATCGACTATGAGGAGTGCTTCCTCGCGGGGGATGTTGGCGTGCTTTCGTACGACCCTGGCCTGCCCTGGTCCGTGGCTGACTTGCTGTTCCCGGACCGGCGATGGACAGGTGTCGCCGATGCAGAAGACGGATATGACGATTACTACGTCCTCAACGGCCTGGAAGGGACTTACCTGCTCACCGCACCGGCAGGCGAGATCGGGATATTCGGCTTCAGCAGCATGTTGACCACCTCGGGAGGCTGGTCTGCAAACCTGAGCGATCCGGTTGTGTTGGCGGATCTTCTTCCCGGTCAGACCATCACCGGACAGGACCTCAACATACCTGTAGGAGAAAATGTTGTATCGGGAGCGATCTACTTTCCGCCGGGGTACGTCGGAACGGGGCAGGATGGCTCATCGGTAAGCATCATGGTCAGGCCGGTCGGTTCGGTGCCGGAGGACTTGGCGCAAGCGATAGCCTCGCCGGGTCCGGGCGGGCTCTACGACGTGCCTCGCCTTGCAGACGGGACCTATTACGTGCACGCCGTTGCGGAAGGGCTTGCGCCTTTCATCTCCCAGACGTTTACGGTTTCCGGCGGGCAGGCGGCTAACATCGACATCGTCTTCGAGTTGCCCGCGGACCTTGCGTTCAACGCCCCCGCCCAGACACACATCCAGGTGGAAGTCGGCTCTGCCGAACCGTTGGGTCTGGACGTCGTCAATCTTGGCATGGCCGAGCCCGGACCGTTCGACTTGGCTGTCTATGCGTCCGACGATCCAACAGTTGACCAGAATGACACGCCCCTGGTTGTGATTCCACCGGGAGAGATATACTCCGGACAGTGGGCTTTCGTGGCGCCGGATAAGCCGGGCACTTACTACATAGCCGCCATCGTCGATCCGGACAACCTGATTTTCGAATCAGACGACGCAAACAACTGGTCCGACGTAATGACCCTCGAAGTCTCGGATTCCCAACAGGTCCAAGGCTTTGCCTTCGCCGACTACTATCCGCTGACGCCGGGGACAGTCAGACACTTCCTGTTCCTGCAGACAGACCCGTCCGGAAGAGCCACAGCCAACAACGTTCGCAGCGTTGTCGGAGAAGAGCCCGTCCAGGTCAACGGCAGCCAAGCCACCGAGGTCCGGAAGTACCTGGAAGGCAGACATATCACCACTACGTTCTACAGCATGGACGACGGATGTCTGCAACTTCTCGGCCAGGGCTATCCAAATCAAGGGAGCCGGCAGGACACGTTGTTCGATGAGGCCTTCACGATGTGCCCAGCCGAGATGAGTGTCGGCGCCAGCTATAGCCAGACCGGCTCCTGGAGCGGCGAAGAATCCGGAGGAGTGATCTGGTCCGGGGTTTACCAGCAAGACCTGACGGTGGTCGGCTTCGAGCAGGTTGTTACGGTATTGGGAACCTTCGAGGCGCTCCGGCTTAACTTCCAGGTCACGGCCGGCAAGAATGGTGAAGGCATCGACGTGGCCATCAACGACAACTATGACGTCTGGATGGTAGAAGGCCTCGGTGTTGTCTGCCAGGAGGGAGTCTGGACCGAGACGGAGGGCCTCGGAACAGCCTCGGTCTGGACGTTCAGATATGACCTGTCCAAGGCGCCGGAAGACAACGTAAGCGCCAGCGGGCAGGTGGACCTGACTGCAAGGTTCTCGGACCGATTCGACCAGCCCGCACAACTTATCCCCGGAAGGCGTATTACCGTTCCGGTTATCGTCCAGAACATGGGACCCGACCCGGTGGAGGGAATGATCTCTGTAGCGGTCTGCGCTTCAGAGGATCAGTTGCTTGGACAAGAAGACATCCTCCTCGCCAAGCTCAGCGGAGTGAGGGTCAATCTGGCGGCCGGGTCCGACAAGCTCGTGAAAGTGACCTTCACGGTTCCCGACGGACTCCCCCCGGCAAGCTATCAGATACTTGCTTATGCCGACGCGGACAATGTGGTAAATGAAACATGGGAAGACAACAACGTTGCCGCTTCCGGACTGGCTTCGCAGTATGCCTATCAGTTCGGCAATGTCGCCGGCCAGCGCAATACCTCTCTGACGATGCTGGACCAGTTCGGTACGCCGGTGACCTTCTCGCTTCGCGGGAACGGATACGGAGAGGTGACGCGCAACCCGGACGGTAGCTTGGACGTGGCTTACTACCAGACCGACGCCCGCACGACAGCGACCATCCGTTCGCCACGCAGAACCAACGGAGTGATCAACAACGTCAACGTGTTGTCAACCGAGGCGGAACTGGGGGAGACGGAGAACGGAGAAGAAACCGGTGGGTCGCTCAAAAGCCTGAATGCCAGGGGCATCGATCTTACCGGAGATGCCTACTTCGATTGTTGGGTAGGCAGCGTAATGTTCGACGATGTCGCGACGGTGGGCGGGACGGAAGAGTACGACCATACTTTCACTATCGCCGGGGGCGATCAGCCGGTCAGGCTCACCTTTGGAAGCGTCGGAGAGATGAGCCTGTACTCCCAATCTCCGCTAAGCCGTCTGATCTTCAGCGAGTGGATCGACAACAGCGAGACTCGCGACCGCATAGTCGCCCCGCAACTGGGCTCTCTGCTTTCGCGCGGGGACCGGCGCCGCGAAATCGTCGGCCACTTCGGCGCCGATCTGGTCATCGATCCGTCAGGACAATCACTGGTTCTTCAAGGTCAGCTTTCGGCCGATACGCTGTACTCCGAACAGCTGGGTCCGACCAGCTTCGGCACCGTCCTGGGCAACGTGAAGATAGCCGGTGATCTGTATGATGTCGAGTGGGACATAACGGGCGGAATAGGTGCCCTGATGGTGTTGGGGCGAGTGGAAGCGGCGGACGTGCGCACGACCGAGAGTATGGGAACGATATCGTTTGGAGCGGCCCTGGAAAGCAATTTCCTTGCCGGAGTGTCCCGCGAGGTTACGGGCCTACCTGAGTCTCCGGAAGATATTGTCAATCCGGACGCATACATAAAGTCAGTCAACATGCGCCCGGGCCTGCTGCCCGGAACCGGCGAGAGTCCGTTCTTTGCCGAAAGCAGCTTTGCTGCCGGCGCGATCGGCAAGGCTTCGCTGATCGATGTGATCGCCGATAACGGAGGCCAGCCGTTCGGGTTCTTCGCCGGGACGATTGCCTCGATAACTCACCGCGGCAGCGAAACAAACGATAGCTGGACCTGGCGCAAGCAGACCGACGGCGTGCTCAGCATTATGGACTTCTTCGCCGATGCCTTTGCCACGCCGAGTCCTGACGCACCGCTGGATATTCCGGCATAGCTCCTTCTGCATGAAGCTCGCAACGGCGCTGCCTTACTAAGTGCCTTTGTGTTGCGCGAGGAGTGTTGGGCGCGAATCGCTTCAAGGTTGGGGATTTCCCTCGATAGCCTCTTTCGCTTCCCGGCAGGAACGGCTATCGTGATTGGGCTTATGACCAAGTCGAAGGACAAGAAGGACCGGGAATTGCGGTCGGTTCGCGATACCGTCGAAAGCGTCTGGGTAGCCGTGGTGCTCGCCTTCGTCCTGCGGGCTTTCATGATAGAGGCCTTCGTCATCCCCACAGGCTCCATGGCGCCCCGCCTGCTGGGAGAGCATTGGCAGCTTGTCTGTCCTGCCTGCGGGTATGACTTCTCATACGGCCTGCCCAGAAAGAGCCAAACAAACGGCAGCCTGGACCGTCGCCAGAAGCACCCGCCGGCAGGCGCCGTCTGCCCGAACTGCAATTGCCAGTATCCGGCAACGAGACTTCCCAGCCTGGTCAGGGGCGGCGACCGTGTGCTGGTCATGAAGTACCTCTACCGCATAGCCGAACCTGAGCCTTGGGATGTCGTCGTCTTCAGGAATCCTCAGAACAACCGGGAGAACTACATCAAGAGGCTAATAGGGCTGCCCGGAGAGACCATCGAAATCGTCCACGGCGACGTATTCGTGGACGATGGAAACGGAAAATGGCAGATTCGTCGCAAGCCGGCAAGCGCTCAGGAAGCGATGTGGCAAGTCATCTACGATAACGATTACCCACCGGACTTCGCCGAGTTCCGAGACCTGAACAGGTCAGGGCAGACCGTTCCCCAATGGCTGGCAACGTCCGACAGGTGGGACCTGTCATGCCAAGACGGCAGAAGGTTTCGCTTTTCGGGTGGGGCTCAAGCTGATGTGTTTTTCCAGTCTGGATCCAAGCTTTTTCTCCCACACTATGGCTACAATCGGCCAGGCGTCGAGAACCAGGGCATCGACGCGCAGAAAGATATATGTAGCGACCTAAAGCTCTCAGTGGCCTACTTTCCCGAGTCTTCGAATTCGGCCGTAGGACTCTCGCTGACGAGCTTTGAGGATAGCTTCAAGGCCAGTCTGAGTGCCGACGGGACAATCCAGCTTTGGCACAGCCGCCGGGACGAAAGCGACGACGGATGGCAGCTTTGGGGCAAAAAACGAGTGCCGGCCCTCAGGCCCGGCAGAGCTTACCCTCTGGCAATTACTCACGCCGACTTCCGCGTGGGGGTCTGGCTGGACGGAGAGCTGGTCCTCTCAAGCAGCGATGAGCAGTATTCTGCGGACCACACCAAGCTGAGGAACCGCATGCATGGCATTGCCGAAATGCCGATCCCCCTTCCGGAAGTGAGAATCTCGGCCGAGTTTGGGTCGTGCGAGCTCCGGCACGTCAGACTGCACCGGGACGTCTATTACACCAGCCCCCTCATAAAGCAGATGGGCTCCGGTCCCCTCTGGGACTTCGCTGAAGAACTGAAGGTCCGGAGGAACAGTCCTGGCTGGGGGACGACCGACAACCCGATTAAGTTGGCCAAATATGAAGACAAGCCCGAACTGGACCAGTTCTTCATGCTCGGAGACAACAGCCCCCAAAGCCTGGACGGTAGAGGATGGGTTCGGGCCTCGCCCACTCTCAGGCTGAGAGATGGCCTGACAGGAGAAATAACCTATCAACTCGGAACCGTCCCCAGATATGCGCTGATAGGCAAGGCGTTCTTCGTGTACTGGCCGGCGGGCTTCGGTGTCCCGGCATTGCCGGGCTTGCCGATTGTGCCAAATGTGGGTAGGATGCGGCTGATAAGGTAAGCCTCTTCGGCTTGGCTTCTATGGCAGCGATGCGGCCGAGAGTGGCCAACTTGAGCCGGATTTTGCACATTTCCCACCGAAGGGCTTCCGGCGACGAGTTCGGCTGCTTCGGCCATGGATTCGCAGGCCTTGACAAACGGCTAATGTGGCCACGGTGGCCAGCGTATGGGTGAATCTCCCTATAAGGCCCATATACAATGACAGTTAGAGCAGGCCATCAGATAGTGTTGACAAGCTTGGCATCTGTCGGATTAACAGGCATTCTTGTCGCTCAACACAGGACAGCAAGACCGCAACGCAGGACAATGGCGGTTTTGCACAGGTTATCCACACCAGGCGGGCACACCGGATGATACTACTGGAAGTCAAGGGCCTAGTTAAGAAGTATAGCGGCAGAGCCGTTGTGGACCATGTCTCCTTCACCGTCGGTCAAGGGGAGATAGTCGGTCTTCTTGGGCGGAACGGGGCAGGCAAAACCACGACTTTCCGCATGGTCATAGGCATGATTTCGCCCAACAACGGCCACGTGATATTCGATGGCGTGGACGTAACCGCCATGCCTATGTACAGGCGCGCGCGGCGGGGCATGGGGTACCTTTCTCAAGAGCCAAGCATATTCCAACGTTTGAGCGTCCGCGACAACATCCTGGCCGTCCTGGAAACAATGAACCTTCCCAAAGCTGCACGCCAGGAAAAGAGCGACCAGCTTCTCGAGCAGTTCGGAATAACCCATGTTGCCTCTCAGCAGGCCCGTACCCTCTCAGGCGGGGAGAGGAGGAAACTCGAGATTGCCCGCTCCCTCGTGACCAACCCGACGATGATTCTGCTCGACGAGCCCTTCAGCGGGGTCGATCCAATCGCTGTTGAGGATCTTCAAGTGGAGATCCGTCAGCTTCGCGACCGTGGGATAAGCGTTCTCCTTACGGACCACAATGTTCGGGAAACGCTGAACGTCACCGACAGATCATATATTATCGATAACGGGCGCGTGCTCCGAGAAGGCGCGCCCAAGGAGCTGATAAACGACGAGTTGGTCCGCAGGACGTATCTGGGACATACTTTCCGTGGCGACGAGTTCGACGAGATCGCTGCAGGCGTATGACTGGCCTCCAAAGGCAGTCGCGCAGCTCCGGCATGTGAAGCATCTCCAATGGTCAAACCTGGTCTGATAGCCCGCGGGTACTTCGGTCGTCGCCGTCAATTCCTCATAGACTCCGCCGAGATGCTTGCCTGGGCAGTGCAGCTCGATCAAGCTCACTGGGCAGCGACCAGCGCGCCTATAGCCACTATTAATTGTGACCAGACGTTTCTGAAATTCCTCGACCAAGATGGAAGTGGAAGAATCACTTGCAGAGAGCTTACCGAGGCGACACGTTGGGTCCTGGCCGCGTTTAGCGACCACGGCGGCATCGACCGAGGCAGCGAAGTGCTGGAGCTGCCAGCCATCAACTCCGCCCATTCAGGGGTTGGGTCCGTTGTCCAGGCATTTGAGAGGGTCCTTTCCGCCTCAGGGCAGTCCGGCGCGACTGAGCTTTCTCTGCATCAGGTCCGCCATGCCAAAGCCAAGGCTGAAGCCATGCCCGTAAGCGAGGCGGGGGTGGTTCTTCCAGAGGCCGGAAAGACAGATGATATCCGCCGGTTCATCAGCGACGCGATTGAGGCAACGGGCGGAGCAGAGCACCCCGTCGGACGGGCCGGTTTGGGGATGGAGCAACTCGAGAAGTTTCTACTGCAAGCTCGGGACGTCCTGGACTGGCGACGGAAAGGGCAGATTCCGCCCGACGCCGACAGGACCGATATCATGCCACTCGGAGCCAATACCGACCGATCTTGGGAGATACTCTCAACTGTAAGGGGAAAGATCGACCAGTTCTTCGCTCAATGCGAAGCCGTCGCCTTGGATGAACGTTTTACGCAGCGAATCGGATGGACCGACGAAGAGCTGGCCGGAATGGATTTTGATGATCCATCGGTCATAGAGCACCTGCTCCAGACGGCGCCGCTGGCGAAGGCGTCTGCGAACCGCGCTCTGGTGATGGATCAGCGTGTAAATCCCTACTACCTTGATCATCTGGCTGATTTCCGCAAGCACGTCTCCGAGCCGGTTCTGGGCAGCGATGAGCCTTCACTAACGGCCGATAACTGGCACCGAATTAAGGAGTTCTTTGGGGCATACCAAGCATGGCTGGAATCCAAGCCCAAGACACCCGCGGCCGCGATGGACGACGATACCCTTCAGGAGTACCTCAGGCCTCACTACGCCGATACCGTCGGCGAGCTTTCCGCCGAGAGCGCCAAGGCCGCGTTGGAACTCAATAACATACGTCTGCTGGAGAAGCTCATCCTCTACCAGGCCAACCTCATTGATCTGGCCAACAATTTTATTACCCTCCCGCACCTATACGACCCTACTAGCAGGGCCATGTTCGAGATGGGTACGCTGGTCATAGACGGACGGCGTTTCAACTTCGCCGTCAGAACAAGCGCCCGCCCTGAACACAAGGCCCTCGCGGAAGGATCGAGCATCTACGTCATGTACGTCGAGGTCTGCCCAAGGGCCGGACCCGGATACGAAATCGCTGTACCTGTTACAGCAGGCAGCAAGGGCAATCTCCGCATCGGCAAACGAGGTGTGTTCTACGATATTTCCGGCGACGAATGTGACGCGCGGATCGTCGAAATCGTCGAGAACCCCATCAGCCTGCGAGAGGCCATGGTCTCACCCTTCAGACGATTGGGCAGGCTCCTGACCGGAAAGATCGAGGCCCTCACCGCCAAGGCAGACAAGAAATTGGACGCCACGGTTTCCGAAACTGGGCTTGGGGCTGGGGCTGGTCCCAGTCAGCCTCAACAGCGAGCCCCCACAGGACTGGCTGCGGGAGGAATGTTGATGGGCGCCGGCGTGGCAGTCGCTGCGTTGGGGTCCGCAACAGCCTACGTGGCCAAGACCATCGCCGAGTTCGGCGCTTGGGATATTCTCCTGGCCCTTCTGAGTGCCGTTATGCTGGTTGCACTGCCCACTTCCATCGTCGCGTTCCTCAAACTACGCAGACGGGACCTCAGCGCGATCCTCGAGGGCGCCGGTTGGGCAATAAATGCGCCAATGCGACTTACCCGTGCCCAGAGGAACCACTTCACGCAGCGACCAAGGTTCCCCGTTCAGAGGACCCGCCGAAAGAGGGTTTGGCTCGTGCTGGCTCTGCTTGCCATAGTTGCCTCCCTCGCCGTAGGCGGTTACCTGCTGAAAGCTTCCGGAGGGAACGACCTGGCCCCGTCAACTGCGCCGACCCAGCCGACAGAGTCCTGATCGCCCTCCGCTGGACAACGCCGCCATAGAAAGCTACCTTGTCTCAAATGACCAGCAGAGTGTCCATCATCGGCGACGGAGCGATGGCGATAACCTGTGCCGGACTCCTTGTTGAGAACGGGCACGATGTGTGCCTCTGGTCCCCCTTCCCGGAATCCGCCGATTCGCTGGCCCGGACAAGAGTCAACGAGCGTTCCATCCCCGGGCAGACTCTTGCTGAGTCCGTTGTCGTGACAACGGACCAGGAAAAGGCCGTCGTAGGCGCAGACCTGATAGTCACGACTACTGTGACACAACATATGCGCTCTGTCTGGGAGGGCTTGGCGCCCTACGTTCCGGATGAAATGGCAGTCTGCTCTGTGGCGAAAGGAATCGAGAACAACACGCTGTTGCGGCCTACTCAGATCGTCCGCGACGTATTGGACGGTTCCTGCGAATCGGGTCGCCCTGTCGTCATGCTTTCAGGCCCATCCGTCGCACCTGAGGTAGCCCGCAAGCTTCCCGCGACAGTTACGGCGGCTTCGCCTCACGGTGAGCTTGCCCGGCGAGTGCAGTCCGTGTTCGCCAGACCCTACTTCAGGGTCTATACCAACTCGGATCTGCTGGGAACCGAGCTGGCTGCGGCAACCAAGAACGTCATCGCCGTTGCGGCGGGGATACTGGATGGCCTGGAGATGGGCGCCAACGCCAAAGCGGCACTGGTGACACGCGGTCTCAGCGAAATTACCCGGCTCGGATTGGTGCTTGGTGCGAAGGCGGAGACATTCGCCGGTCTGGCGGGCGTGGGAGACCTTGTCACTACCTGCATCTCTCCGCTGGGGCGCAACCGATCATTTGGGGAGGCCATCGGGAAAGGACTCTCGGCAAAGCAGGCTGCAGCCGAGACACACGGTGTCGCGGAAGGCCCGGCTACTACCGCCAGCGTTGTACAGCTCGCCGCCCGACACGATGTGGAGATGCCCATAACATGGGCTGTCAACGATGTGCTGTTCAGCGGCAAGCATCCGACAGAAGCGGTGGCGGAACTTATGACTCGGCCGCTGAAGGCGGAGGCTTAGCTCGTCAGGCAGTTAGGGAGGCGTGGAATGTTTGATTGCACCGCCCGAGAATCACTGAAGGGGGTGGTCGTCTTCGCCGGCGAACACGAACCGCTAATATTCAGGAGGCGCCGGGGATCCGCCCGAGTTGACGAACAACAGCGATATCTTGACTCGCACACTCCCGAGCACGTCAGGAAACTCGCCGACGCCGGCGTGACCTGGTACCGGATGCACTTCTTCAAAGGGTTCGGCCTCAAGCACGAAGCCGAAGAGATCGAACTCGCCAGGCGCCTGACGGAACTGTTCCACGAATACGGTATCCGAGTGGAACTCTACACCCAATACGGAACGCTACAATACGAGACATTCCTGGACGAATGCCCTGAAGCGAGCGACTGGGTGCAGACAAATGAACTAGGCCAGCCGATCACGATCACCTACGGACAGCAGGACTTCCGCTGGATGCCTTGCGTCTGCCGCGACGGGTACTGGGAGTACCTCAAGGAGGTGCTCCGCATCGGTATCGAGCAAATTGGAGCGGACGGCTTCGGATTCGACAACGTCGCGCTGGGCACCGAGCCGGAATCATGCCATTGCGACAACTGCCGCAGAGCATTCGTGGACTACCTTAAATCGAAGTACAGTCTCGATACCCCAGAAGGCAAAGCGTCCGCGAAGGAGCGGTTCGGCTTCGACGTGCTGGACCACATCCGCCCACCGACCTGGAACCGATGGTCTCAGCCGGTTGACTATCGCGTGGTGATCTCCCCTGTTATCCAAGAATGGGTTGACTTCCGTTGCGAGTCGTTGCGTCGCAGGTTCGCCCAGACACATGACTACATTCGTTCACTTTCGGAAGAAGTTGTCATTGAGCACAACGTCTATGCGCCGTGGGGAACAAATGCGGCGTTCTGGAACGGTATCGACATGCCACGTCTGCTGCCCTACCTGGATGCGTTCTGGAACGAGCGTGATTTCAGTTGCGACTACACCAAGGATGAGCGTCTCCTTCACCGCACTCACGCCTACAAGCTTGCCCGGGCGGCTGGGAAAGTCGTCTTCACCTCGCACGGGCGTGGCCGGTCAGGCAGCGGGAAAATCGCCGCCGCTGAGTGCCTGGCTTTCAACAGCGGAGTACTTGGCGGAGCGGGAGGCATGTCCGAGCTGAAGAGCCTCCGCGCCGACCGACCGGAGCTTTTCACCGGGAGAGCTTTGGGGGAAGTCGCGATGCTGGAGTCGTCCCGCAGCCTAGCGACTAATTCCGTGGATACGCACTACGCATCCGTTCTGGCCACCCAGGCCCTGATGGCCGGACACGTGCCGTTCGAACTTGTCTTGGACGAAGACCTGGCGGATATTGGCCGCTGCAGGCTGCTTATCCTGCCGGACGTCGAGTGTGTGTCGAACGACATGGCAGAGATAATCATCAACTACGTGCGTTCGGGCGGGGGACTGGTGATGACCGATCGGACAGGCTGGTACGATCAGTGGCGCAGGCTCAGGCCTGAAAACGTCCTGACCAAAATGTTCGGAGTGCTTCCCTCGCTTCCGCCCCGCAGTGGCGGACGCTACAACAGTCCTCAACCAGGACCTGAATGCGATCCGATCCGCGCGGAATTGGGCCAAGGTCGGGCCGCATACTTGGGCAGGCTAATTCCCAAAGTGCCCTTCAGTTACGACCAGTCCGACTGGCGGATTGACCGTAAGTACCGCCACAGGCCGACCAATTGGAAGCAATTCGTGGAGCAGGCTCTCTGGGCTGGGCGGGAACTGAGCTTCTCCATGATCGGCCCTGAATGGATCGTCGCCGACGTCCACGTGCTCGCCGATTCATCAATGTCTGTTCACTTGCTCAACTATAAGTCTAACAAAGCGGTCTCCGGGCTCTCCATCACCCTTAAAGGCAGACCCGGAAGTGAGGCGAGCCTTGTTCGCCCGGGACACGAAGATATCCCTCTATCGGCCAGGCAAGGCGAAGATGGCGTTACCATCGAAGTGCCGGGCTTCGACTACTACGCGATTTTACTATGGAAGTGAAGCAGGCTTTCCCTGAAGGAGAAGCGATGATGGAAGTCCGGCTTGAATACCTTCGTCCGGGGCAGGTCATAGACAGGCTGAAGGAATTCCCCGTGGTCTATATCCCGGTGGGTCCAGTGGAATGGCACGGGCCTCACAACCCGCTGGGCGTTGATCCGCTCAACGCACAGACGGTCGCTCGGACGGCATGCCACATCAGCGGCGGAGTCGTTTGGCCAACACTGTTCTGGGGAACGGACCGCAAGCGTCCACCGGAGCAGTTGGAGGGCTTAGGCCTTCCCCCCGACGCCCACATAGTCGGGATGGATTTCCCCGACAACACCCTCCCGAGCATGTATTGCCAGGAGGAGATCTTCGCCATCATTATCCGGACAGTTCTCAGCCAATGCATGAGACTCGGTACCCGAGTGGCGGCCATTGTCAACGGACACGGCGGGAGGAACCAGATACCCGTCTTGGATCGCCTACGGGCCGAATTCAACAATGAAACTGCTCTGCGGGTCTACCACAGGATGGCCAGCACGCGCAAGTCCGTGGACGAGAGCATCACAGGTGGACATGCTTCCGCGATCGAGACAAGCAAGGCAATGAACTTCGCCCCCGACTCTGTGGACCTGAGCCAATTGCCTCCGCATCCTGAGCCGCTTCCGTATGCGAAGTTCGCGATGGTGGACTCCAACGGCATGGCCGGGAACAATCCCACCAAGGCCCTGCCCGAATGCGCGGACCCCAGAACAAAAGCCTCGGCCGATCTCGGCAAGCGGATCTCCGACAAGTCCGCACAGGAAATCGTCGAAGATGTCCGCGAAATAGTGGCCACACTCTAGGCAGCAAGGCCAAGCCAGTTTTTGCCAACCGGGCTTGGGAAATCCTATCTTACACGCTCGCAGGCTGTGCACTTGGAGGACAGGCGATGAACAAGACCATCGTGGCGGTGCTTGCTATAGCTACTGTGGAAGGGGGAGTACACCACCTCAAAACGGGCTAGATTACCCACTTCTCGCCCGCAACGGCCCGGATTGCGCCCAAACACTCCGGATCGGCCTGGAACGCACCAGATCGAACCGCACCGCACCGAATCGCACCGAATCGCACAAGTCCCCGGCTGGCTAACGCGTTCGGCCTCATAATCTTGGGTCTTTCTCCCGCGCGCAGAAAACCGCGCGCGTTCAGATTCCCGAACCGGAGCTGGGAATCAGGAACCGAGAGCGAGGAACCAGGAACGCAGAACCGGGGTGCAGACCTTCAGTGTCGGGCTTCTCATATTCGGTTTTCAAATAACGTGTCGGGCAGGTATGCGCCGACCTAGGACTTCGGCTGTCAAAGAGCTTCTGTAGGGCGAGAAGGTTCTCGCCGAAGGCGGGGTCCTGCTCGCGGAACAGGGAATGTCGGATCCCGCGAGCAACCAGTTGCTCGCCCTACGATCAGAGACGCGCATGTATGTCCAGTTCTCACCGA